>Ga0114969_10003936_pt1 | contig 11861 bp, 12 predicted proteins | sample M_130807_MF_Meta_FD_87316 | JGI IMG/M metagenome (GOLD analysis project Ga0114969, IMG submission 87316) | Freshwater microbial communities from Lake Montjoie, Canada to study carbon cycling - M_130807_MF_MetaG | ecosystem: Environmental > Aquatic > Freshwater > Lake | place: Lake Montjoie...
CCTGACGCCCGTGTGATCCTTCGGAAAATCCTTCGTATTGCGCGTGACGAGTAGTGCGGACTCGGCGCGAGCCGAGGCCCAGATGATCGCGTCGGGCAGTTTCATGCGGTGGGCGCTACGAATCTCGACCGCCTCGCGCGCGACGCCGCGCGTGACATCGACGACGCGGAAGTCGCGCAGGAACATCTCGATCACATCCGCCTCTTCGGCGTTGCGTGAGCCGGCAAGCATCTCCATCCAGGTCACGATGCTGATCAGGCGCTGGCGATATGAGGCCAGTTCCTTCTTCGACGCGTCGCTCCCGTTGAGATAGTCGATCAGGATGTTCGTGTCGAAGAGGGCATTCACGACCACTCCTTGCGGAGTTGGCGCTGGTACGCGACACCATCGACGGGCTTGGCGCGCCACAAGCCGAAAGCCTGATCCGGCGACGCCACTCGTTCGCGCGCCAACATCTCGGCAACAGCGCGACGCACGGCCTCGGCTCGCGAGATGCCGTCGCGTCGGCAGAGGTCGCTCAAAGCCTCAAGCTGCATTTCCGGAAGCTCAACGATAGTCCGCATGGCGTCATCATATGACGTCATCAGATGCCATGTCTACCCTTTTGCCATCTTCGCCGCGGCGGCCTCGACTTTGTCTTCGAGCTTCTTCTTGTAGTCGACGAGCTTCGCCGCCATCGCCATGTCGCCGAGCGCGATCATCTGCGCCGCGAGCACACCGGCATTGGTCGCGCCAGGCTTGCCGATCGCGACGGTCGCCACAGGCACTCCCGGCGGCATCTGGACGGTCGAAAGCAATGCGTCCATGCCCTTCAGCGCCGACGAGTCAATCGGCACGCCGACGACAGGTCGCGTGGTGTGCGCCGCAACAACGCCGGCCAAATGCGCGGCCGCGCCGGCGCCGACGATGAACACCTTCACGCCGCGGTTGTGCGCGTCGAGAATCAATCGCAGCACGCGCGCGGGCGACCGATGCGCCGAGGCCACCGTCATCTCCCACGTCAAACCAAACTCAGTCAATGCATCACCCGCCGCACTCATGATCGGTGCGTCGGAGTCACTGCCCATCAAGATCAAAACATCAAGAGGTGTCATCGTCGGTCCTCAGCTCAGGGCCTTGCGGCCGATGTCATTACGAAATTCCATTCCATCATACGAAACACACGCGACGCCTTCATAGGCGCGTGACATCGCGTCCGAGTAGGACGCGCCGCGGCCGACAACCGTCACCACTCGGCCGCCGGATGTCACCACGCGATCGCCATCTGCCTTGGTTCCAGCATGAAACACGACGACGCCGTCGACACGGTTCGCAGCGTCGATCCCTGTGATCGCCTGGCCCAACTGCATCGCGCCAGGATAGCCGCCCGACGCCATCACCACGCCGACGAACTTGTCTGAGGAGAGTGTCAGCGCCGGCGCCTGGTCAAGCGTGCCATTGGCACACGCGAGCAACACCTGCGCCAACGGACCGTCGATCGCGGGCAGCAGGACCTGTGCTTCCGGATCGCCGAACCGCACGTTGAACTCGATCACCTGCGGCCCGGTGGGCGTCAGCATGAGCGAGATGTAGAGGAATCCGCGATAGTCTCCGGCTGCGTCGGCTTTGACACCGTCGACAACACGTTGCGCGATGTCGCGCATCGTCATGTCCTGCAGCGCTGAGGTCATGAGCGGGCTCGGCGCAAAGGCGCCCATCCCTCCGGTGTTTGGCCCCTTGTCATCGTCATACGCGCGTTTGTGGTCTTGCGCGCTGCCGAGTGGAATCGCGCGAGCGCCGTCGCAGAGAGCGAAGAACGAGACCTCTGGACCTGTGAGGCACTGCTCAATGACGACGGTCGATCCGGCGGCACCGAATGCGCCGTCACTAAGACATGCTCGAACGGCGGCTTCGGCCTCCGCGCGATCCTGCGCGACGACGACGCCCTTGCCACCCGCGAGGCCGTCGGCCTTCACGACAACCGGAAATCCGAAATCGCGACCAGACACGGCGTCGAGTGCTGACACCAGTTCGCTGTGCACCACGAAGCGCGCGGTCGGGATCCGGTGGCGCTCCATAAAGGCTTTCGAGAACACCTTGGAGCATTCGAGCTGGGCCGGGATCTTCCCGGGCCCGACAACCGGATGCCCTTCCGCTCTGAGGGCGTCGGCGACCCCGGCATCGAGCGGGGCTTCAGGTCCGACCACGGTTAGGTCGATTGCCTGTTCCTTAACCAGGCCCAGAACGGCGGATGCACTACTAATAGATAGGGGATGACACTGTCCGATTTCGGCCATTCCCGGATTTCCCGGCGCGCAGATTACATTTTTGACATTTGGATCCTTGGCCAGCCGCCAGGCCAGGGCGTGTTCCCGACCGCCAGATCCCAGAATAAGAACTCGCATGAGTCGTCCATTCTGGCCAGTTTCCTGCGTGATACGCTAGAAGTTTCCCGGGCTCCCTTAGGGCGCTCCGGGGACGCCGCATCGAGCAATTCGCGGTCGCATCGTGAATCGGCAATCTCGATTCAAAAAAAATACCAGCCGGAAGGGGGTGTATTGCCTTGGCAGAAGTAAAGATTCAGGAAGGTGAGTCCATTGAAAGCGCGCTTCGCCGTTTCAAACGGAAGGTGCAGCAGGAAGACATCATCAAGGACATCAAGAAACATTCCTTTTATCTGAAGCCGGGCGACAAGCGACGAGCGAAACAAGCGCTCGCGCGGAAACGCTCCCGGAAGAAGCAGAGACGGGATCCGGAATAAAGCAAGTCGGAAGTGGAAAGTGAAGTCTAAGAGGGTGGGCTGAAGAGCCTGCCCTTTTTTTATGTGCGAGGTAAGTAACGTGCGGCATCGCGGGCGGGGATCACGATCGTGATCGTCGCGCCGCGGCTCGCCGGCTGTGACACGGTCAGCGCACCGCCGCTCTGTTGCACGATGCCGTAAGCGGTCGTGAGCGCAAGACCGGCGCCCCGGCTCGGTTTCTTGCCGGTGAAGATCGGCTCGGCGGAACGCGGCGCCGTGGCAACCGCGGTATCTGACGCACGCAACACCACATCCATCCGATGCGCATGCCGCTCCACGGTCGTCGCAAACGTCAGGCGCCCGCCGTCCGGCATCACCTCTCGCGCATGGACAGCGATCGAGCGGAGCACCCGTTCGTATTGCACGGCGTCCACTTCAACCAGCGGCAACTCCAGGGCCAGGTCGAACCGCACATCGATCTGCTCGCCGACGATCTGGCAGACCGTCTCAGCCATATTGCGTACAAGAGTGTTGATGTCGACGGGAGACGGCTTCAGCGACTGTCGTTGACTGATCGCGAGCAAGTCACCGGCCACTCGCGCGCCCGACTCCGCGGCGTTCTTGATCTCGAGCACGCTGTTGCGAACGGCGGGGTTCTCGTCGCTGACATCCAGCAGCATGTCAGCGTGTCCGAGGATGACTGTCAGGAGGTTACTGAAGTCGTGAGAGACGACGCCGGCGAGTTTGGCGATCGCGTCCATCCGGCCGGCGACACTGCCCGTTGCCGACGGAGCGCTGCCTGACTCGGCCTGGTACCCCGAGTCGCCGTCGCCATCGCGGGCCGGTCGGCCAGTGTCATCGCTCGTCACGAGTTCCTCGGGATCTGCCCCGTAACTCGTAATCGGCCCGACGCCCCCGAACTTGACCTTACGAATTCAGCACCTCACGCACCTGCCGCAGGAGAACCGAACGGGAAAAGGGCTTTGGCAGGTAGCGGACGTCGGCATCGATCCCGGCGTGGGAGAGCGCATCCGCCGGATAGCCCGAAATCAACAGCGTCTTCATCCCGGGCATCATCTGGCGCAACTTCAACGCGAGTTCGGGTCCATTCGCATCGGGAATAACGACGTCACTCACGAGCAGATCGATGTGCCCGACCTCGCGGCAGACGCGTTCCGCATCAGCACCGGACCCCGCCTCGTACACGACGTATCCCGCGCCCTGGAGGAACGTGCTGAGCACTTCGCGCACGCCGCTCTCATCTTCAACAAGCAGCACCGTCTCCGTGCCGGTGGACGATCCGATCTGCTCCACCGCGATGGGTACGGGCGCCGGCGGTGGTGCCACCGTGTAGTCGGCGGTTGCGCGCGGCAGCAACACGCGCATGGAGGTGCCACGACCCGCCGCTGTCTCAACATGGATCTCGCCGCCGTGTTCCGTGACGATGCGATAGACGGTTGAGAGCCCCAGGCCTGTGCCATTGGCGCCAGACTTCGTCGTATAGAACGGCTCAAAAATGTGCGACCGCACTTCGTCGTCCATTCCATGGCCCGTGTCGCGAATCACCATTTCGACGTGCGCGCCGGGTGCGAGGGCGGCACTGCCGCCGACCAGGTTCACGTTGCCGGTGCGGATGCTGAGTACGCCGTCGGCACCCATCGCGTCGCGGGCGTTCGACGCCAGATTCAGGATGACCTGACTGATCTCCCCTTCATCGGCGCGCACCTCCCACAGGGCCGGTTCGAGGTTGAGCGAGAGCCGCAGCTTTTCGCCAACGAGCGTCTTGAGCATCGGCTCGAGCCCGAGCAGCAACTCGTTCAGACTGACCACCTTGGTCGATGCGGGATCACGACGACTGAACGCGAGCAATCGCTGCGTGAGGTCGGCCCCGCGCCCCCCCGCTCGGAGGATCGACTCGATCAAGCGGCGCGAGTCATGCCCGGGCGGCAACGCGTTCAGGAGTTGCTCGCCACATCCATTGATGATTGTGAGGAGGTTATTGAAGTCGTGCGCAACGCCGCCGGCCAGCCGGCCGAGCGATTCCAGGCGCTGCGCGTGTCGGAATTGCACCTCGAGACTGTTGAGTTCGATCTCGGCCCGCGCACGCGCCACCTTTTCGCTCGCCTCGCGGAGTGCGCGACGCACGGCGCGCGTCAAACGCTCGTCACGCTTGGCCACCACCACGTCGATCGCACCAGCAGAAAAGAATGCGGCCTCGAGCGGATCGTTGGGCGCACGCATGAGCGAAATGCACGGCACATCAGGCCGCACCGCATGCGCAAGCCTCACGGCACCAGGTCCGTCCACCACTGGCGGGGCATGCTCGGCAAGCACGAGGTCGACATCGAAATCGTGAAGGCGACGCTGAAACGCGTCAGGTCCGGCGACGGGCGTGACAAGGCACGCGAGTCCGTCATGCTGTAGCACCGACGCAATAACCGGCGCGTCGGCGGTTGATTCCCCGAAGTGGACGATGGCGATCGGTCGGTCCATGTAATCCACGGCTCCAAACGCAGCGTGTTCGTGACGACGTGGCGCTGGGGAGACACCGCGGTCCGACGACACACCCTTCGTTGGCTCCGCCAACCAAAGGCGACGGCAGGGTACCACGACTCCGGGCCGTGTTCGGCAACCCGTCTTCGCGTTTGTCGGGGATTAGTGCCGTTTCTGAACAGGGGCCGGCGCGTGGGCGGATTCAGCGGGCGCTTTCTCTGCTGTCGGCTTTCCGACAGTCGACTTCGCGCTCGCGGGTGTCTCGCTGGTCGGCTTCTCAGCTGCGCCGTCTCCGCCCGCGCTGATCATCTGATCGAGCGTGGTCGACGCCTTGCTCCGCACGACAATGGAGACGCGTCGATTTCGCGGATCCATGGGACTAGCCTGCACATGGAGCTGCGTGTCTGCGAAGCCACGGACCGCGCGCACCTGGCCGGGATTCACCCCTCTAGCCTCCATCACACGCCGCGCGGCATTGGCGCGATCGGTCGACAGTTCCCAGTTTCCGAACGTGGCGCCCGGTGCGTACTTCAGGCTGTCGGTGTGTCCCTCGATGACGACGTCGTTCGAGAGTTTGCCGATCTCTTCGGCAATGACGCTCAGCACGCTTTCGCTCTCGCCGCGCAGCACGCTGTGTCCGGCGTCAAAGAAACTCGATCCCGCGCGGTCGATCAGCTCGATGCGCAGCCCTTCAGACGTCAGCGTGAACTCGATCTGGTCGCGCAGGCCGGCGAGCGACGACGCCTTCAGCAATTCGGATTTGATGTGCGACGCGGCCTCACCGAGCACCTTCTGCTCATTCGCGAGGTTGGTCGACGACCCGTGGGCTTCGACCCCTGCGGTACCCGAGCTCGGCATCATGCTGGTCGAGTGCTCGTAGTCGAAGACGCCCGGATCGCGGAAGTAGCCGGCCACGGCGGCCTTGACCGCCGGTTTCTGGCCGACAAGCCACATGACCAGGAAGAACGCCATCATGGCGGTGACAAAGTCAGCGTACGCGACTTTCCACGCGCCGCCGTGGTGGCCCCCGTGGCCACCCGACTTCTTCCGAATGATGATGACCTGGCCTTTGTCCGCCATGACTACGCCGCCTCTTTCATTTCGCGCGCGCCACGGCAGATCTGCTCGGTCTCTTCAAACGACGGCCGCACTTCCTCCGGAATCACACGACGGGAGAACTCCACGGCAATCGCCGGCGCGCATCCTTTGTAGATCGCCAGCAGGCCGGCCATGATGCACTGCTCGACGTTCGCCTCGTCGCCCACGCGATGCTCCATCGCCGTGGCCATCGGCCCGACGAATCCGTACGAGAGCAAGATGCCGAGGAACGTGCCGACGAGCGCCGCGCCGACCTTCTCACCAATTTCCGCGACCGGACCATCGATGGCCTGCATCGTGATGACGATGCCCAGAACGGCGGCGACAATGCCGAGTCCTGGGAGCGCGTCACCGACCTTTTGGAGCGTGCCAGGCGCAGCCAGCGCGTGCTTGTGTCGCACCTCCAGATCCTCCGACATCAGATGTTCGAAGTCGTGAGGCGAAATGCCTCCGGAGATGATGACTTTGGCCGAGTCGGCCAGGAAATTCAGCGCGGAATGGTTCGCCAAGAATTTTGGATACCGCTTGAGCACCGGGCTCTCGGCCGGCTTCTCGAAGTGGGTCTCAAGGGCCATGCAGACCGGCCACGATGTTCACGGCCGTAATCAGGATCGCGGCCATCGCATCACGCTGTGTAAACCGAATCGCACCGTCCATCGCGCCGTAAAAGTCGGCCTCGCGTCGCACGCGCTCACGCCGCGTCCGCGCCTGTTTCTCATCTATGACGCCGGCGTTCAGGTCGGCATCGATCGCCATCTGACGGCCGGGCATCGCATCGAGGGTGAATCGCGCAGTCACTTCCGAGATGCGCACGGCGCCGTGGTTGATGACGAGAAACTGAATCGCGATCAACACGAGGAAGACCACCACGCCCACGACGAAGTTGCCGCCGACGACAAATTCACCAAACGCGTTGATCACCGACCCGGCCGCATCTACCCCTTCCGCGCCGTGCATCAGGATCAGGCGCGTGGACGCGACGTTGAGCGAGAGGCGGATCAGCGTGAGGAGCAGGAGCAACGACGGGAAGACTGAGAACTCGACTGGCTGCTTGACGTAGATCGCCGTCAGCATCAGCGTGACGGCCAGCCCGATATCGACCGAGAGCAGCAGGTCGAGGAGCAGTGGCGGCAGCGGCACGATCATCAGCAACACCACGGACATCGCGGCGGCTGGCGCCAAGAGGTGGCTGATGTTACGTCCGGGCATTCGGGCAGCTGTCGGCATTGGCTCTGTTTGTGACGGCCCACCGACATCCCAGAGGCGTTTTCCCCCAGGAGCGATGTCCGGCAACAGTGACTAGAGCAAGGGGGGTGCCAAGGGTCCGGGGTCCAGGGTCCCGGGTCCAGAGTCCCGGGTCCAGCGTCCCGGGTCCAGGGTCCAGGGTCCAGGGTCCCGGGTCCAGGGTCCAGGGTCCCGGGTCCCGGGTCCAGGGTCTAGGGTTCCTCAGAATTGAGACCCGATCTCATTTCCCGGGCTGATATATTCGCTCACGCGAATATATGGACACACGCACCGGCACAATCCGATCGGTCGCGGCTGAGGGGCTGGGTACAGCCGGGCTCCTCGTGGCCGTCGTGGGCTCAGGCATCATGGGCGCGCGGCTGTCGGGCGGCAACGTGGCAATCGCGCTGCTCGCCAACAGCATCGCTACGGGCGCGGCCCTGGTCGTACTGATTGCGACACTGGCGCCACTGTCGGGCGCCCACTTCAATCCGGTCGTCACTGCCGTGCAAGCCTGGCGCGGCCGTCTGGGCTGGCCGGTCGCCGGCACCTACATCGCCGCACAGATCCTCGGCGGCATTGCCGGCGTCGTCATCGCACACGCGATGTTTGGCGAGCCGCTGATTGCCCTGTCGCATCATGTGCGCGGCGGCACCGCCCAGATTTTCAGTGAAGCGATCGCGACGTGCGGACTGTTACTGCTCATCCTTGGCAATGAGCGCCGCCCCGCCGAGACCGTCGCCGCGTTTGTGGGCCTCTACATCATGGCAGCCTACTGGTTCACCTCATCGACGTCGTTCGCGAACCCCGCGGCGACATTCGCCCGAGCGCTCACCGACACCTTCACCGGCATCGCGCCGGCCAGCATCCCCGGCTTTCTCATGGGCCAGGCCGCTGGCGCCATCGGCGCGGTCCTCGTGGACTCGTTTTTCAGACAACCTTCAGGTGGCAGTGCTCCAATCAGCCCACGTCGCTCCGGAGGTGACTCATGACACACCACATTCATCGTTTGGCATTCATCGCCGTGTTGGCCGCCACGTGCGGGGCGGCAGCGGGTTCGGCGCAGAGCACCGCGACAGGTCCATACAAAGTGCTCCAGACCGCGAGGGTCGGCGGCGAAGGCGGCACGGACTACATCTTTGCCGACACAGCCGGACGCCGGCTCTACATCACGCGCGGCGCGGCAGCAGCGCGCGCGGCGACCGAGACGATGCCGGCGGTTGCGGCCGCTGAAAAGCGCGTCACGATCTTCGACCTCGACACACTCAAGCCGCTTGGAGAAATTCCGGGCGTTGGCGGCAACGGCGCCGTGATCTGTGGGCCGGCCGGTCACGGCTTTACCAGCGACCATCCGCAACCGTCGATGTTCGACTCGAAAACCCTGAAGCTGATCAAGACGATCCCGGTGCCGGAGAACTTCAGTGCGGACGGGATTTACTGCGACCCATCCAGCAACCGCGTGTACATCGGCAGCCATCCGACCAAGAGCATGATGGTGGTTGATGCGGCCGACGGCGCGGTGCTCGGCAACATCGATCTCGGCGGCACGCCGGAACAGACGATCGGCGACGGCAAGGGCACGCTCTATCAGGTCTTGCAGGAGCGGCCGGGCAGCGTTGCGGTGATCGACGGCAAGACAATGAAGGTGACGGCGAACTATCCGTTTGGCGACAACGGCGCATGCAACGGGATCGCGCTCGACGTGAAGAACAACATCCTGTTCGCCGCGTGCGGCGCTGTGGGTCCCGCACCGGCTCGAGGCACACCAGGTCAGCCCGCGGCACCAGCGCCCACACCTGATCCGAACGCCAAACCGCCGCAGGCGATGATCATCATGAACGCGAAGGACGGCAAGATTCTCACGCGACTGCCGCTCGCGGGCAGTTCCGACGGCGCCACATTCAACGCATCGACGATGGAAGCGTTCAGCACGCAGGGTAACGGCACGCTGACGATCATCAAAGAGATCAGCGCAACGACATTTGAAGTGCTGCAGAACCTGCCGACCATGACCGGCGCCAAGTGCATCGCGATCGACACCAAGACCGGCCACATCTTTACGATGGCCGCCGAGCGCGGCCCCGCTCCGCCCCCACCCGCCGGTGGCGGCCGGGGTGGCCAGGCTCCGCTGATCCCAGGATCGTTCTCGATCCTCATGATCGGCAAGTAGAAAGTAGAGAGACGAAAGTAAATAGAGCCGGGAACTCCCGGCTTTATTTACATCACGAGCTGTTTGATGCGGATGAGGTAGGCCAGCACTTCGGCGACGGCGCCGAAGAGGTCCGGCGGGATGAAGTCGCCGACTTCGGCGTTGGCGTGGAGTGCGCGCGCGAGCGGGGGGTTTTCCATGATCGGCACGTTGTGCTCACGCGCCGCGGCGCGGATCTTGAGCGCCATGGCGTCAGCGCCCTTCGCGACCACACGCGGCGCGGCCATTTCGCCGCGCCGATATTCAAGCGCAACGGCGTAGTGCGTCGGATTGGTGATCACGACCGATGCGGTCTTCACCGATGCGAGCATGCGTCGGCGCGACATCTCGAACTGAACGCGGCGCACGCGATTCTTGATTTCTGGATTGCCTTCCATCAACTTCGATTCGTCTTTGACTTCCTGTTTCGTCATCTTCAACTGGCTCATCAGCTTGTAGCGCTGCATGCCGTAGTCGAGGATGCCGAGGGTCGCCATCGCGATACCCGAGCGCCACAGAAACTTCCCGACGTGGTCCCACGCCGTCGCGGCCGACTGCCCCGGCGCCATACCGGCCAGTAAGTGCGCATCGCCGACGAGCGCGACGACCGCCTGATAGCCGATGACGGCGATCACGGTCACGGCGAATGTGGATCGAATCAACTCAAACCCCGCCTGACTCCACCCGAGTCGCTTGATGCCATTCGATGGCGAGAGGCGATCAAACTTGATCGCCAATGCATCTTTCGCGAAGACGAGCCCGTGCTGCGACACCTGCGCAAAGACCGCGACGCCCGCGGCCGTCAGCGCGAGCGGCCCGACGACGAGCGCGAACGTCGCGCCGTCGGACCACACGAGCGATGCCATCGTGTCGGCGGCCATGTCGGCCTTGGCGTTATCGCCCACGAAGCGCAGCCCCTGCGCCAGCCGTTCGGTCAGCGTGTGCAGCATGCGCGGACCAAGCCACCCCATCGCGATCGTGCCGGCGACCAGCGCGGCAGACGACGCGAGGTCGCGACTGCGTGCGACCTGACCGCGCTCTTTCGCCTCCTTGAGGCGTTTTTGGGAAGGTTTCTCTGTCTTGTCGCTCGACATGACGGGCTACTTGAACGCTCTCGCCGTTTCCATCGCGAGTTGCAGCGCTGCGGGCACCATGTGTGTGAGCAGATTCGGCAGCGTGGCCGTGGTGATCGCCACGAGCAGCAACCCGATCGGCACACGCAACGGCGCACCGAGCGTCATGATGTTGAGCGATGGCGCGACCTTCGTCATCAGGCCGAGCACGACTTCGACAAGCAGCATCACGACGAGCATGGGGGCCGCGAGCCGCATCCCAAACACAAACACGAAGCCCAGCATGTGCGAGACGGAACCCGCGACATCGGACGCGACGCCGCCGACGCCCATCGGCACGGTCTGATAGGACGCCACGAGCGCGCGCAGAAACACGTGGTGCGCGTTGGTCACAAAGCAAATGATGATGGTGAGGTTCGTGTAGATCGCAGCGATCTGCGTATTGCGCACGCCGCTGACCGGATCGATCATCGCGCCGGCAGACATGCCACTCTGATAGCTGCCGAGTTCACCGGCAAACTCGGCGACCGCGGTCAGCAGGCGGATCGCCAGCCCCAGCGACAATCCAATCGCGCCTTCGCGCCCCAGCATCACGGCCAGGCCCGCGGGTGAATGCACATCGGGCAACGGCACGAGCGGCGCCAGCGTGAACGCAATCAACAACGACAGCCCCGCGCGCACCTGCGGCGGGGCAAACACGGCGCCAAAGAACGGCGCGGTCAACAACATGAGTCCGGGTCGGACCAACAGCAGTCCGAACTGGATCATGCGCCCCATTGATGTGCTGCGGGCCAGCGGCCGCACGGTGGCGGGCACCGGCGTGTTGCGCTGGCGGCACGCGTTGATGGTGACCGAGATTGCGCTGTCGATGATCCTGCTCATCGGCGCCGGGCTGACGGTCAAGAGCCTGATCGCGATGGACCGCGTGCCGTTGGGGTTCACGACGAGCGGCGTACTGGCCGCGAATGTGGTGCTGCCGGAGAATCGCTATCCCACCGGCGACGCGCGTCATGCGTTTTTTGTCGAACTCGCCGAGCGCGTGCGCGCCGTGCCGGGCGTGGCGTCG
>Ga0114969_10003937_pt1 | contig 11861 bp, 11 predicted proteins | sample M_130807_MF_Meta_FD_87316 | JGI IMG/M metagenome (GOLD analysis project Ga0114969, IMG submission 87316) | Freshwater microbial communities from Lake Montjoie, Canada to study carbon cycling - M_130807_MF_MetaG | ecosystem: Environmental > Aquatic > Freshwater > Lake | place: Lake Montjoie...
AGGAATCGGATCATGCTCTAGATTCCTTAGTTTGGCGCGCAATCTAACGACGAACCGGCGTCCACTTCGTCGGATTGCGCTCTGGAGATCGCACAATTCCAGACGGCTGCCTTGTTGCACCGGCAAGGACAGAGCGCGTCGTAAATTTCCTCAAAGACCTGCGCAGACATTCGGGATGACGCTCCGCCTGTTCGGAGTTATTACGCATCACCAAAGGAGCCGTCCGTGTACGTTCCCCCAGCGTTCCGTGAGGAAGACCTCTCGATCCTGCACGCGACAATGCGCGAGGCCCGTTTGGCGACTCTTGTCACCGCTACGGCCGAAGGCATGATTGCTACGCCGTTGCCACTCATTTTGGCGCCCGATGAAGGCCCCTATGGCACGCTTTACGGTCATGTGGCGCGCGCGAACCCGCAATGGACGCTGGCGGCGGCCGGGGATGCCTTGGTGCTGTTCATGGGACCGGATGCCTACGTCAGCCCATCCTTTTATCCGTCCAAGCAAGAGCACGGGAAGGTCGTGCCGACCTGGAATTACATGACGGTTCAGGCTTACGGTCCGGTCGAATTTTTCGACGACGTGCAGCGTCTGTATCAGGTCGTTACGCGGTTGACCGATCGGCACGAGAGTCCCCGCGCCGATCCATGGGCCGTCACCGATGCGCCCGAGGAATTCATCCGTACACAGCTTAAAGCAATTATCGGCCTGCGGATTCCCATTGCCCGTTTGGAAGGCAAACGGAAAATGAGCCAGAACAGAAACGCCGAGGACCAAGCCGGCGTCGCCGCGGGGCTTGGCGCCAGCGATCGCCCGTCCGACCGCGCCGTGGCTGCGCTCATGTCGCGCTGAACGCCATAAGAAAAGGCGCAGGTCGCCCCGAGCCTTTCCTGTATGCCAACCCTAACCGCCTTGCGGGCGCGGACCGTCGGGCGGCGGCGTTACGGGTACGGATTCCCACGCGCCGTTACACTCCCGCACATACGGGTAATACCCTTCGGGATTTTGGCAGTGGTACCAATTCTGCGGCGGTGGCGGCCCATCGGGCGGAATCAGATAGTCGGCCGGGGGCGGCCCGTAGTCGCGCTCCACGACGCGCGGCGGTGCGTAATATGGAGAGCCATAGCCATAAGCCCCGTAATAAGGCCCCCAGAACGGGTCGTACCAGCCGGGGCCGAAACCCGGACCGATGAAGACGCTGCCATAAAAGCGATCCCGGCCGCGATAACCGCCGCCGCGGAATCCATCACCGCGGCCATAGCCGCCGCCGCGCACTCCATCGCCGCGGCCAAAACCGCCACCGCCGCCTCTCCCCACACCTGGGCCTGCCCCCTGCGGGCCTGGAGCGCCTTGCGGGCCTACGTTTGGTGGCGGGCCGCCGCCTCCACCACCCTGGCCGCCTGCACGGCCACCTCCACGGCCACCCTCTGCCGCCTCCGCAGTTTCCACCAAGAGAGGCACGATCAGCGCAGCCGCGAGCAAGGCTTTGAGCAACACCCTCATTTCACTCTCCTACGATGAGCAATACGGATGGTCGCTGTGTATTGCCAAGATCAACCCATTTCACGGTCGATGGTGGTCACTCTTACATGAACCGCCGCTGAACCGATTGATCTAAATCGTTCAATCCATTTGTTCTTGCTTTGTTCTTTGCGCTTGCTAAACTGCTTTATGACCCAAGTACTCGACGCAGCAGCCGACCCAAGGCTTTTAAAGGGACGCGGCGCCCGCTCCAACGATTCCAGCCGCTACGACGCGGAACGGCGTGTCGGTTTCGACGATGGCTGGCGGCACGAGGACGAAGAGCCGCCGCCCATTCGCACCGAAGTGCTTCGCGATGCGACCCGAACCATCATCACGCGCAATACCTCGCCGGATATTTCGTTCAACCAGTCCATCAACCCGTACCGGGGGTGCGAACACGGCTGCATCTACTGTTTCGCGCGGCCGACGCATGCGTATCTGGGGATGTCGCCGGGGTTGGATTTCGAAAGCAAAATTCTGTTCAAACCGGACGCGGCGAAGCTTCTGGAAGCGGAGCTAAGCAAGCCCAGTTACGTGCCGCAGGTGATTGCGATGGGGACAAACACCGATCCCTATCAGCCGATCGAACGCGAATACCGGGTGACGCGCTCCATCCTTGAGGTGCTCGCGAAGTTCAAGAACCCGGTCGGCATTGTCACCAAGTCGGCGCTGATCGCCCGCGATATCGATATTCTGGCGCCCATGGCAGCCGAGGGGCTGGCGAAGGTGGCGCTGTCGATCACGACGTTGGATCGCAAGCTCGCCCGCATCATGGAGCCGCGCGCCGCAACGCCGGAGCGCCGGCTGGAAACGCTGCGGGCGCTTTCCGCGGCGGGCATCCCGACGGTGGTGATGACAGCGCCGATCATTCCCGCGCTCAATGACGACGAAATGGAGTCCATTCTGGCGGCGGCGGCGAAGGCCGGTGTGAAGCAGGCGGGCTACACGTTGTTGCGGCTGCCGCTCGAAATCAAAGACCTATTCCGCGAGTGGCTGGAAGACCAGGTCCCCGATCGCGCCAAGCATGTGATGTCGCTGGTGCGCTCGATGCGTGGCGGCAAGGATTACGATTCAAACTGGGGCACGCGCATGACCGGCATGGGGCCTTACGCGCAGATGCTGGCGCAGCGGTTTGCAATTTCTGTGAAGCGGCTCGGGCTGAACAGAATGCGCGTGGAGTTGGACACATCGAAATTCAAACGCCCAGCGCAAACCGGCGATCAACTCAAGCTGTTCGGTTAGCAGCTAAATTGGAGGAGATAAGAAAGCTTACGGGAAAACGATTCGCTCCGTTTCTTCCCCCACGCGTGTGGCACGGGGATCGCATATTGAATTACCTCCCCCTTGTGGGGAGGTCGAAATCCCTCGCGGCTTCAGCCGCGAGGGATTTCGGGTGGGGGGATTGCTGCGGACAGTCTCCCCCCACCCGAAATTGCTCGCGTAAGGCGCGATCAATTTCGGCCTCCCCACAAGGGGGAGGCAATTTCGGCCAGAATTTTTCGAATGTGCGATAGCCCTGCCGCCTCTCCACCGCGCCCCGTTCGTGGCCCGGTGGGATGTGTGTGGGTAATCGCGATTGGGCTTGCGGTGGATACCCGCGACTGGGCTATGACTCGGGAAGGAACGTCCGGGCCCACCCATGCCGCATTACATCTATGAATCGCGCTGGCTGAAGACGGTCGAAGGGCCGATTGCCGGCGTCGATGAAGCGGGGCGCGGTCCGCTGGCCGGACCGGTGGTGGCGGCTGCGGTCATTCTGGACCGCAAGCGGATCCCTAAGGGCCTGAACGACTCCAAGCAGATGACCGAACAGGCGCGCGAGGAAGCTTACCTCCGCATCATGGAAGCCTGCATCGTAGGCGTCGGAGAAGCCAGCGTCGATGAAATCGATCTGGTGAACATACGGCAGGCTACACATCTGGCGATGGCGCGCGCGGTGCGGGCGCTTTCGGTGGCGGCGAATTTCGCACTGGTGGATGGCAACGATGCCCCCGCCCTTCCCTGCCGCTGCGAAACGCTGGTGGAAGGCGATGCCAAGTCGGTTTCGATTGCGGCGGCCTCGATCATCGCCAAGGTCACGCGCGACCGGATGATGCGCGCCTTGCACGAACAGTTCCCCGGTTATGGCTGGGTCAGCAACAAAGGTTACGGCACCCAGCAGCACCTTGTGGCCCTGAACCGGCTCGGTCCCTGCGTGCATCACCGTCGCAGTTTTGCGCCCGTCTACCAGATATTGCGTCCTGTGAGTCCTGGGGACTCTAATTTAACCGCTTGATTCAATTATCCGATTGACGGCGAATCACCTGTGAATCAGTGTGCCCGGCCTGTGGATTGATTCGCGGGTGGGGCACATGGCGAGACGGTCGGACGGGTCTGAAATAGCAGACTTTGAAGCGAACCGGATTATTCAGGGCGATTGCGTAGCGGCGATGAACGACATGCCGGAAGGCGTGGCCGACCTCATCTTCGCCGATCCGCCCTACAATCTTCAACTCGAAGGCGAGCTAAGGCGGCCTGACAATTCCAAGGTCGACGCGTGCGACGATGCCTGGGACCAATTCGCCAGTCTGGACGAATATGACCGCTTCACCCGTGCGTGGCTGACGGCCTCGCGGCGCGTGCTGAAGGACAATGGCGCGATCTGGGTCATCGGCTCCTATCACAACATTTTCCGCGTCGGTGCGATCCTGCAGGATTTGGGCTTCTGGATTCTCAACGATGTGATCTGGCGCAAAGCCAATCCCATGCCGAATTTCCGCGGCCGCCGCTTTACCAACGCACATGAGACGCTGATCTGGGCCGCCAAATCGCGCGATCAGAAAAGCTACACGTTCAATTACGAAGCCATGAAGGCGCTGAACGAAGAACTACAGATGCGCTCGGATTGGCACCTGCCAATCTGCTCGGGCGGCGAGCGGCTGAAGGACGAGAACGGCGACAAAGCGCACTCGACGCAGAAGCCGGAATCGCTGCTGCATCGCGTGATCCTGTCGTCCACCAATCCGGGCGATGTGGTGCTCGATCCGTTTTTCGGGTCCGGCACAACAGGTGCGGTCGCCAAACGCCTCTCGCGGCGGTTTATCGGCCTGGAGCGCGATCCCAATTATGTCCGGCTGGCGCGGCAACGTTTGGCGGCGGTGGTGCCGGCGGAAGACGACGTCATCGCGGTTACGCGCTCAAAGAGAGCCGAGCCGCGCGTTCCCTTCGGCACGCTGGTGGAACGCGGCATGCTGAAACCGGGCGCGGTCCTGACTGGCATGGGCGGACGCTTCCGGGCGAAAGTGCGCGCCGACGGAACGCTGGTGTGCGCCGATGCGACCGGCTCCATCCACCGCATTGCCGCGCATGTGCAAGGGCTGGACGCCTGCAACGGCTGGACCTTCTGGCACTACGAGCAGAAGGGCTCGATGATCCCCATCGACCTGCTGCGCCAACAGGTCCGCGCTGAATTGAATTAGACGCTTTGCTTCTCTGGGCGCACGTCCTCGTTGCGTAGATAGGTGATACTCGTCGTCAGGAACGGAAATTTGACGCCCGAATGGGCGACATAGATTGGTTGCCATAATCCATCAGAGAGCTTTTCCAGCACGCGCCTAACGACCCCACCTCGCTGCGTATGGATAGCAAGTCTGCAATCGCCCGAAGCAATCGCGTCGAGCGCGTCAAGAACAATTCGTCGCTTCTTCTCGTACGGAAAAAAGTAGCTCCAGAATTTTTCAAAACCAATGTTGAGCTCGTCGCCATTTTGCAAAGCCAACGTGAGCTCAAATGAGAGGCCGGGCTGCTTCGACAAGCGCATCATTAGCTCGATGGGAGCGTTGTCGATCCTTTCAATGGTGAACGAATGGCGCCGAGCAAAGTCTCGGAAAAGAGATTCAGCCTCCATCGTATAATCCGCCATACAAAGATAATAACTTAGGTCCGCCGCTTGCCAAAGAGCTGCGAAGCATCAAGGGAGCAATCCTCTATGAACCGGAAGAACGCACTTGATTGGCGGGATGAAACCCTCGCGCATGTGCGGCGTCTCATAAAGGAAGGCGACCCACTCATCGTCGAAGAAGTGAAATGGCGTAAGCCGTCAAAGCCCGATGGCGTTCCGGTGTGGTCGCATGATGGCATCATCTGCACCGGAGAGACTTACAAAAGCGCGGTGAAACTGACATTTGCGAAAGGCGCGTCTCTGGAAGACCCGTCAGGCCTGTTCAATTCCAGTTTGGACGGCAACATGCGCCGCGCCATCGACATCGGCGAAAACGACAAGATCAACGAGAAAGCCTTCAAGGCGCTTATCAAAGCCGCTGTGACGCTGAACGCGTCGGATGCCGCCGCCCGCGCCGGCAGCAAAAAGAAGCCGAAGCAAACCTAGCCGCGGAGGGTTTGCATCAGGCGTATGCTCAAGCGGATTTTCGTACGATGTGTGTCGTTCCCGGCGAGCATCGCGGCAGGCGATGCGAGGGAAGGGAACCCAATCGGCGAAGATTTGAGCGCAAACGGCGACAAATGAATTCCCTTCCCGTCGTGACGCCAACCGCGTCACGACGCCGGGAATGACAAACGCCCTTTAAAAATCCGCCGTTTTCGCTTCGGGAATTTCGCCGATGAGGGTGCCGTCGAAGGTGCGGTTGTTTTCGGCGCACACGACTTCCTCGAACTTGCCGCCTCGGCTGGGGCGGTACGTGACCATACCTTTCCAAGGCATGGTGAAGGCGCCGGGGTCGTCCACCCGGAAGACGACTTCCAAGCCCTTGCCGCGCTGGTCGGAGACGATACGGTAACGCTCCGTCACATGAATCTTGTCGGTGTGCGGGGTGCCGAAAGAATCCACGACAGACATCGGCTTCACCGCCTGGCCGACCGTGTCGACCACCAGCGTGTCACCTTCGTAACGGCCGATGGATTCTCCGTACCAGGACGGTTTCACATTCGGCGAATGCTTATCGGTGAGCCAAATCACCCGGCTTTGGTGATCGCGCTGATAGATGATGGTGATCTTGTCCTTTTGCTGCAGGAACTCGACGGGCTCGCGCAGGTTCAGCACTTCGGGAACGCCGGACGGCCAGCAAGTGCCGTGCGCGGTATCGACATGTTCCTGCTTCTGCTCCAGCTCGGCATTGTGTTTCACGATCTCGCGCGCCCAGGGCTGAAGTATGGGATTGTTGAAGTCGCCGGCGACGACGCCGCGAATTTTACTGGGAAGCTGATCCAAGGGCTTGCCTTCATTGTCCCCAGGCACAGGAAAGAACCGGGATTCGTTGGCGCGCTCCCAAACGCCCGCGAAATTCGGAGCCTCATCGTTGCTGTCGCCCGCCAGGGCCGCCCCGGCGCAGCCGCATAGGGCCGCGCCTACCAATAGCGTTACTAACTTTCGGTTGCCCATCGGTTCGATCCAGCGTGAATGTTTCAATGGCTGCAAGTTACTCTGCCCGCCGTTCAACAAAAAGGCCGCCGCGCTATCAGGGTAACCTTCCCCTCTTCACGGATGGTTCAAAGTCCAAAAGCGATGGCAGCGACGGGGTCTCGTTGGCGCAGGCGAGCACTTTCCTCATCAGCGTCGGGAGCGCGGCAGTCTTCAGCTCCTTCGGGCTCAGCCACATGCCCTCGCCATTGGGGCGAGCGGGAAAGCTGGCGACGTAGACTTCCAACTCCAGTTCGAAATGGGTGAAGCCGTGGCGCACGATGCCGGGCTGTTTTTTCCAGCCTGCGGAAAACGGCGCTTGTTGCAGCGCTCGGGTGCGGGCGGGGAAATCCGGCAGCCATTCGCTTAGAGGCGGCTGCAGCATCGCCCCGAGAAGGCCGTTTTCCGGGCGCCGTTCCAGATAGACGGCGCCTTTGGCGTCAAACGCTACGAAAGCCGCCCCCCGCTTCAATGGCCGTGCGGCCTTAGGTGTCTTGCGCGGCAACGTTTCGGCAATTCCGCGCCGCCGCCCTTCACAAAACGCCGCAATCGGGCACGCATCGCAGAGCGGCTTCTTCGACACGCAGATCGAAGAGCCCAAATCCATCAAACCTTGCGCGAAATCCCCCGCCCTGCCTTCCGGCACCAGCGGCTCCGCCAGGGCAGCCAGCGTCTGCCTCGCCTTTGGCAGAGGCTCCTCCACGGCAAACAGGCGGGCAATGACGCGCTCCGCATTGGCGTCCATGGCCGCGACGCGTTCACCATGGGCAATCGCCGCGATGGCCGCCGCCGTGTACGCGCCCACCCCCGGCAGCTTGCGCAACGCCTCCGACGATCCCGGAAACACCCCGCTCATCTCGCCGGCCACGGTTTGCGCCGCACGATGCAGGTTGCGCGCCCGCGAGTAGTAGCCAAGCCCAGCCCAGGCCCCCAGCACATCATCCTGCGAAGCCGCCGCCAGCCGCTTGACGGTCGGCCAGCGCTTCAGGAAGGCGCGATAATAGGGCGCCACCGCCGCGACGGTGGTCTGCTGCAACATGATCTCCGACAGCCAGACGCGGTACGGATCGACCGCCTCCCCCGGCTTGGCGCGCCAGGGAAGATCGCGTTTGTACACATCATACCAGGCAAGCAGAGCCAGCGTGGGGCTCGCCTCCGCATGGTCCTGCCGCTTATGCTGTCGTCTCTTGAGGACGGCCATGTATGAGCAGAAGCGCGAAACCGAGCGACCGGCAAGAGTCTCCCCGCACCTATCCCCGTAACAATTGGGTTCGGGGCGCCGGGGAAGTGGCCATCAATGAGACGGGCAGCGTCTTTGCCAGGGCCGGCTTCACCGATCCAGGCCTGGTCCTGCGCTGGGCGGACATTGCGGGCCCGGCCGTGGCACGCGTCGCCCGGCCGTTGAAATGGCAGGACGGCGAATCGGGGGCCACCCTGACCCTGAAATGCGAGTCTGGAGCCGCCGTTCTGCTCCAACACCAGACCCGGGAGCTGGTGCAACGGCTGAACGCTTATCTCGGCGCCAACCGGGTCGCACGGCTGAAGCTGGTCCCCGGCAGGCTCGAATCCCCCGCCGAACCACCGAATCACCCCTCGCCGCTTCCCCCGGCGGAGTCAGACCCGCCCACTCTGCCCGATGCCCTGGACCGTCTGGCCCGCCTGCGCGCCAGGGTGAAAACCCTGAAAACAAGCCGGTTTTGACGCACCGATTGAACCCGGACGCCCGCTCTGCCAAAACTTAGCTGAAAGACCAAGGGATATCCGCCGATGAACACCAAACTTCGCGCCTTGAGTGCCGTTGCGTCCGTTCTCCTTGCGCTCGGCCTCGCCGGCTGCGGCCAATCCGGCAGCACGCTGTCGCGCGTGACCGGCGGAACCACGGTCGAGCTGAAGCCGACGGACATGGTGCATGGCTCCAAGGACGCCTCTGTCACCATCATAGAATATGCGTCCATGACGTGCCCGCACTGCGCGGCCTTCCAAAAGGACGTCATCCCCCTGATTAACAAGGATTATGTGGACACCGGCAAGGTGAAGGTCGTGTTCCGCGAATATCCGCTGGATGGCGCGGCGCGCATGGCTTCGGCGGTCGCACGTTGTTTGCCTGGGGATCAATTCTTTTCGTTCATTGATCTGCTGTTCAAGAATCAGATGAATTGGATCAAAGATTTTGACGGCAATGGGACGCTGAACAAGGAGGACATTCTCGAAGGTCTGACCCAAATGGGCCGCATCGCCGGAATGTCCGCCGATCAGGTCAAATCCTGCGCCGACGACATGAAGAACCTGGCGCTGGTCGACGGGAATTGGATGGAAGGTCAGACCAAGTTCAACGTGAATTCCACACCCACGTTCATCATCAACGGCGAATCCCACGCAGGCGAAATTAGCTACGCGGACTTGAAGAAGATTTTGGACCCGCTGGTAAAGAAGTGATCCTTCTTTAAGGCGGGCGTAACAGGAAGCGAACATTGAAGTTCACCCGCCTTAGACTGAGTGGCTTTAAGTCATTCGTCGATCCAACCGAGCTGATTATCGAGCCGGGATTGACGGGCGTTGTCGGACCCAATGGGTGCGGCAAGTCCAATTTGCTGGAAGCCATGCGCTGGGTGATGGGCGAGAATCGCCCAACCTCCATGCGCGGCGCAGGCATGGACGATGTGATCTTCGCCGGCAGCGGCGCGCGTCCGGCACGCAACAATGCCGAAGTGACGCTGTTTATCGACAACACCGACCGCAGCGCACCCGCCCCCTACACCGAATTCGACGTCATCGAGATTACGCGCCGGATCGAGCGCGAAGCCGGTTCGGTTTATCGAATCAATGGCCGCGAAGTCCGTCAGCGCGACGTGCAGATATTCTTTGCCGATGCGTCCACCGGATCCTCCTCGCCTGCGCTGGTGCGCCAGGGCCAGATTTCGATCCTGATCAATCAGAAGCCGCTGGCACGCCGCGCGATATTGGAAGAAGCCGCCGGCATTTCCGGTCTGCATCAGCGCCGCCACGAAGCGGAACTGCGCCTGAAGGGCGCGGAAACCAATCTCGGCCGCTTGAACGACATTATTACCGAGGTCGAAGGCCAGCTTCAGGGCTTGAAGCGTCAGGCACGGCAGGCCGTTCGCTACCGCAATCTTTCCGGCCTGATCCATAAGGCCGAAGCGCTTCTGTTTCTGCTGCGCTGGCAGGATTTGGAGAAACTGGCATCGAGCGCGGCGGAAGCCTTGACCGCCGCAGCGGCTCTGGTGGTGGAGCGCACGGAAACCGCAAGCCAGACGTCCACCCGCCAAGCGAATGCAGCGGCCGCGTTGCCGCCCCTACGCGAGGAAGAAGCCGTCAAAGGCGCGGCCCTTCAGCGATTGCTGCACGAGCGCAATGCGCTGGATGCGGAGGAAGCCCGCGCGCGCGATGAGGCACAGCGCCTGCGTCAGCGCATTGGGGTTGCGGACCAAGACCAGCAGCGCGAGCGCACGCTGGAACATGATGCCGCCACGGCGCTGGCCGATCTGGAAGGCGAATCGCAAGAACTCGAAGCGGCCAACGTACATGCTGTCGACAAGCTCGCCGAAGCCGAAGAGCTGGTGCAGCGTCTGTCGGAAGCGCTGAAAGAGCGCGAGCGTTCGCTCGAACGCCTGAACGCGGAATTCGCCGACCTGAACGCCAAGCGCGCCAGCTACGAACGCGCCCGCAATGACAGCACCGCGCAGGTCAACCGCGCCGACGCACAGCGCGGAATGTTGCAGCCACGGCTGGATGCCGCCGCGCAAGAAGTGGCGAACTCACCCGATGTCGGCGCAGCGCAGGCCCGCGTCGAAGACGTGCGTGGGCGCGTGACGGAAACGCGCACCGCTGCCGAAGCGGCGGAAACGACGCAAGCCGACGCGGCACGCGCCGAGACGGCCGCCCGCGCACCGCTGGAAATTGCAGAGCGCAACGTTCACAAGCTGGAAGCGGAAATCCGCGTCCTCGCCAATCTGCTGCGTCCGACGGGCAACGATTTGTGGCCGCCGCTGATCGACGCGCTGAAGGTGCAACCGGGCTACGAAGCGGCGATTGCCGCCGCGCTCGGCGATGATCTGGACGCGCCGCTCGATGAATCCGCGCCGCAGCATTGGCGCGATCTTGGCGACTATGCCGAACCGCCCGCCCTGCCCGCTGGCACGGCTTTGTCGAATTTCGTGGGCGCACCGCATGCGCTGACACGGCGGCTTGCCTTTACCGGCGTGGTCACACCCGAAGAAGGCCGCGACGCGCAGAAGAATTTGCTGGCCGGACAGCGGCTGGTTTCGCAGCGCGGCGATCTGTGGCGCTGGGACGGCTATGCCTCGTCCTCCGACGCCAAGAGTCAGGCGGCGATCCGCCTGGAACAACGCAACCGGCTTTCGGCACTTGAAGAGGAATTGGTCGGCGTGAAAGCGATCCGCGCCGATGCCCATGCGGCCTATGCGGCGGCGCAGGCCCATGCCGCGGCCTCCACCGAAGCGGCACGTGCCGCCGTCCGCATCGTGCGCGACACCGAACGCGAATTGATGGCCGCGCAGGATGAAGCCGCGCGCGCAGCAAGGCTCGCCGCCGAACGGGCCGGGCGTCTGGCGACGTTGCAAGCGGACCTGAAAAATCTCGAAGCCGTGCGCGAAAATGCGCGGCGCGCAACAGAAGCGGCCGCCGAAGCATTGGCCGCGCTGCCGGACGGCGCCCACCTTGCGGAACAGCTGAACGCCGCGCGTAGCCTTGCGAGCGATGCGCGCACCGCGGCCAGCGAAGCGCGCGCGAATTTGGAAACAATCCGGCGCGAGGCCCTGGCCCGCACCAACCGGCTGCGCGCCATTACGGAAGAGAACACCCGATGGTCGGGCCGGCGCAGCGCCGCCTTGCGCCAGATCGATGCGCTGGCCGAACGTATCGTGGCAATGAACGAAGAACTGGCCGTTCTTGATGCCAAGCCCGC
>Ga0114969_10003940_pt1 | contig 11856 bp, 9 predicted proteins | sample M_130807_MF_Meta_FD_87316 | JGI IMG/M metagenome (GOLD analysis project Ga0114969, IMG submission 87316) | Freshwater microbial communities from Lake Montjoie, Canada to study carbon cycling - M_130807_MF_MetaG | ecosystem: Environmental > Aquatic > Freshwater > Lake | place: Lake Montjoie...
CGGGCGCGCTTGCTTGCGGCTGCCTGCGCCGCACCGCTTCTGTTGCTGGCCGTCGCCGGGATCATGGTCTATCGCCATCCCGTAACGGCGAACACCATGCCCACCCCGCCCGCCCTTACGGCGACAGCTGCCCAACAAGCCAAAACTGCGGAAGCCGCCGCGGCCAAAACCCCGCCGCCCGCCGTCGACGTAGCCGCGCCAATCGACCCGACTGCGGCGGAAACCGCGTCAGCCTCACCCGTCCATGAACTGCAGGAGAAGGCGTCTCACGGCGATGCCCATGCCGCGCGCGATCTTGGGCTGAAATATCTGACGGGGGATGGCATCGGTTCGAGCGATGACGATGCGGCCCGCTGGTTGCTCAAAGCGGCCTATGCCGGCGAACCGGAGGCGGAATATTGGCTGGGCACGCTATACGCGCGCGGCCGCGGCGTCCCGGAAGATGAGTCGCAGGCCCTGCATTGGTATGAATCGGCTGCCAAACAGGGCAACAGCAAGGCCATGCATCGCCTCGGCATCCTGTATTTCGAAGGTCAGGGCGTCACCAGGAACGAGGCCGAAGCTGCTCGCTGGTTTGCCCAGGCCGCGCAAATCGGCAGTCTTGATTCCGCGTTCAATCTCGCCGTGCTTTACGAGCGTGGCGCGGGCGTGAAGCAGAGCCTCACCGAAGCCTACACATGGTACGCGATTGCCGCCCGCGCCGGCGACAAGGAGGCCACCTCCCGCGTTGAAACGCTCGCCAAGCAGCTGAAGCCAGCTGACGTCACAGCGGCGGCAAAAGCGGCGGTAGAATTCAAGCCGAAGACGAAGGAAGTGGTGAGTAGGGAATAGTGAGTAGCGCATCACGCTGGCGCTAGTACCCTCTACTCACGATTCACTACTCACTTCTCGCGCCTCACTCCGCCACAATCTGAAGGTCGGTGTGGCCTAGGGCCTGCGCCTGCTCGACAGCCATTCCGGCCTGTGAGGCGTTCCGGAAGGGGCCGATACGGACCCGAAACACCGATTTTCCCTGGACGGTTCCGGTCATGACGCGCGCGCCCAAGCGGTCGAGCGCGGAAGCCTCCTGTCCCGCTTTGTCCGGCGTGAAAAAAGCGCCTGCCTGCACGTAATAGGCCGCGCTCGCCGCCGCGTGCGTGGCCGTTTGCTGTTTGGCCGGGGATGCAGCTGCGACAACGGGCGCTGCTGCTTGCTTGACGGGAGTTTGGGCCGCGGGCGGTTGGTTTGCCGGTGCGGACGAAAGGGCTGCGACTTTGGCAGCCGCCGGTTTGGCCGGCAACTCCTCAGCTGCGGCTGCGAGGTCATCCCTGGGGATCGGCTGGATACGCACGGTGGGATCGGCCTTCAGCAGCTCCAGCGGCGTGGGCGCGCTGACCGCAGCCTTGGGTGCGGGCTCCAGCGCCACGGAGACAACCGGCGGCTTTGGCATCACCACGGCCGCGATCTCAACCGGTGCAGCAGGGGCGGGTGTCGCGACCGTCACAGGCAGCGCGGGCGGCGGCTGCACCGCGGAAATGATCGGCATCGGCACCGCCGCTGCGATCGGTTCTGGAATGGCCGCGGCTGCGGGTTTCGCAAGCTGCGCGCTTTTCAGCTTCTCGATCAGAGTCAGATTTTGCGCCACGCGCGCATAGTCAGGTGTTTCCGGCGAGATCGTGTGCAGCAGGCGTTCGGCCCCGTCCAGATCGCCCGCCTGCATGCGCGACAGCGCCGCGTTGTTCAGCACGCTCGCTTCGCCGGGTTTCAGCGCCAGCGCGCGGTCGTACAGTGCCTGAGCCACACGGTAGTTGGCCTTCTGATCGTAAGCGACACCGAGGGCGGAATAGAGCGACCACTCCGATGGCGCCAATTGCATCGCGCGTTCAAGAAAGGCCACCGCATCGTCGCTGCGTCCGAGGCTCGCGAGCGTCTTGCCGTATTCGCCGAGAACGCGGGCATCGTCCGGCGTAACCAGTACAAGCTGGCTGAAGATGTGCGCGGCCTTATTGAGATCGCCGGCCTTGCGTGCGTTCTGACCTTCCAGCACGGCAATCGCCACATCCTTGGGCAGCCCGATCTGGTTCGTCTCCGCCACCGCTGTTGCCGGCACTTTTGGAGTGGAGGGCTCTGGCCCGAACAGACCGGCCGGATTGAGGCCGGAGAATGAGGGCAGGGAGGCACAGCCATAAAGCGGCAGCAGGGTTATGGCGATGGCGACGGCTTTCATGTGCTTCACGAGAGATACCCTTGCTGGTCCGCAAAATCCGCGGGCTCGTTTTGCCTTCCGCGTCACATGCACTCTGCAGGCAAATTCCGAAGGCTCCAGAAGGATCGCCTGCCGAGGTCAAGAAACACTTAAGCTGCTGTGAAAATTGATAGATTTCAATTCGGTTCGAATTTTAAGCAAATTTGGACGACACCGGTTGGCGCATTCGTCCAGGCCTCGCTATGGTTCGCCGCGATCCACTGCAAGACATGAGTTTTCGATGACCATTTCCGTCCCCGGAGCGGACAAAACCGCCCAACAAAAACCCAGAATCGCTCGCGATTTTCAGGAGCATCTGGCCGATCTGGAAGCGCGCGGTCTCGTGGTTCGCGTGGACCGTCCCATCAACAAGGACACCGAACTGCATCCTCTGGCGCGCTGGCAATTCCAGGGCGCGATTTCCGAGGATAAGCGCCGTGCCTTTCTGTTCACTAACGTGACGGGAAGCGACGGCAAGACATTCGACATGCCGGTCGTGGCGGGCGCGCTCGCCGCTTCGCCCGAAATCTACGCCCTTGGTATGGGTGTTTCGCTCGACGAAATCGGTCCCTCCTGGCTGAAAGCCATCGGCAATCCCATTCCGCCCGTCGTGGTGAAGGATGCCGCCTGCCAGGAGGTGGTGATTACCGGCGATGCGCTGCGTCAACCGGGTGGCGGACTTGCGGCGCTGCCTGTGCCGATTTCCACGCCGGGTTTCGATGCGGCGCCCTATCTCACCGCCACGGTCTGCATCACCCAGGACCCCGAAACCGGCGTGCGCAATATGGGCACCTATCGCGGGCAGCTCAAAGCCACCGACCGGCTCGGTGTGCGCATGGCCTCGCGCCTGGGCGGCGCCGGCGGTTATCTGCACTGGCTCAAATACCAGAAGATGAAGCAGCCCATGCCGATCGCCATCGTGATCGGCTGCGCGCCGGTGATCTTTTTCACCGGGCCGCAAAAGCTCGCCATCGATTTCGACGAAATGGGTGTTGCGGGCGCGCTGATGGGCGAGCCGGTCAAAACGGTGAAATGCATCACCAACGATCTGCAGGTACCGGCGGATTCGGAAATCGTCATCGAGGGGCTGATCGATTCCGAACTATTGGAGCCGGAAGGACCGTTCGGCGAATCCCACGGCCACGTTGCGCTCGAAGACTACAATATGAGCATGCAGGTGACGGCCATTACGATGAAGAAGAAGCCCGTCTTCGTCTCCATCATCAGCCAGGTCACGCCCTCCGAATCGAGCGTCACGAAAAAAGTCGCCTACGAGCCGCTGTTCCTTGAGCATTTGCGCGGCCATTTGGGCGTAAAGGGCATCAAGCGCGTCGTCATGCATGAGGCGCTGACCAATGTGCGTCCGGTGATCTTCCTCACCTTTGCGCAGGGAACGCCGAAAACGGAAATCTGGCGCGGCCTGCATGGCGCCGCGATGCTGCAAGCCCAATGCGGAAAGATCGTCATTGCCGTCGGCGAAGATATCGATCCGAACAACACCGATGCGGTGTTCTGGTCGCTCGCCTACCGCACCAATCTGAACGAAGACCTGCACTTGGCGCCCTATAAGGACGCCGGTCACGGCCCGAAGTCGGGGCCGAAGAAGCCCGATGCGGCGCTGCTGATCGACGCGACGCCCAAGCACCCGATGCCGCCCTTTGCGCTGCCCGCCCGTGAATTCATGGAGCGCGCCAAAGACATCTGGGAAGAACTCGGCCTGCCGCAGCTCAACCCGCAGCCGCCTTGGTACGGTTACTCGCTCGGCGACTGGAGCGAAGTCTGGGACAAATGGGCGAGGGATGCCGTCGATGGGCGTTGGGAAGAAACCGGCAAGGACACGTTCGCCCGCCGCAAAGGCGGCATGAAGCCCGAAACCCCGGTGCGCGCGGTGAAAGATAAGGAAAAGTAGACCGTTGGACACGTCTGTTGTGAGCTTCCGCCGGGCGATCGAGAGCGACGTTGCGCTTTTGCTTGCGCTGGAAGCTGAAGTCGGTGAGCCGAAGCTTTATGGCCCTATCAGCGAGCCGGCTGCCGCGCTGGATGAGATCCAGGAAAATTTTCTGTATTTTTTGATGCTCGGCCGAAACATCGCGGGGACGGCCGCATACTGCATCAGGGGTGACGGAAGCGTCCACATCAGCAACCTGGCTGTTACTCCCGCGCATCGCCGGCGGGGGATCGCGCGCGCGGCGATGGCGTTTATCCTCGAACAGAACCAAGCGGCCCCCTGCGTCGATCTTGTAACCCATCCGGAAAACCGGGCGGCGCTCGGTCTGTACCTTTCGCTCGGCTTTTGGGTGGAAGCGCGCCGGGAGAACCATTTTGGCGACGGCGAGCCCCGGCTTTTTCTCACAAAAATGTAGATGCCGGGGCCGGGTGGTCGCGCTTCTTTCCATGCTAGAGTGGTGTACGGACGAGAACCGTCGCTAGTGGGAGGGCGAAAGATGGTCAGCCGGTCCATTCAATTGCTCGCGGCATGCGGGCTGACGCTGCTTTGCGGTGCGGTGCCGTTTGATCCGGCGGCGCAGCTGCGCGAACCGACATTTGACGACGGCGTCTTTGTAAGCTGCCCCTATCGTGTGGCGGCGATCTTTCCCGGCAAGCCGCAATTTCGCGATTTCACCTACACGGTCGCCCGCCAGAACGTTCCGGCGCGCGAATTCTATGTCCAGCAGGGCATGAATCGTTTCAGCGTCGTGGTTGCCGATTTCTCCAAGGGACTGGACGTCGACAACAACATCGTTGCCGCGGCCACCATTCCACTGAGGCAAAAGGGCGACGTCCGGTTCGACGAGATGGCGGATTACGATCCCGGCATTCCGGGACGTCAGCTTAATATTTTCATGCCCAACGGCCGGCAGCTTCGCGCCTCCGTCTATATGGCCGATCACCGGCTCTACGTTACGCAAAGCGACGCGCCGCCCGGCGATTTCGCGGCGCTGCAGTTCGAGCAATCGGTATCGATCATCAACGCGCAAGGCACCGATCTCGACAAGAACATCGGCCAGCCGTCCCGGCAATATCGCTGCCAGAGATGATGTGAGTTTGCCTTCAACCCGGCGGCAGACCGGGGACTTTAGTGAGATGTCTTTCCGAAGGAGAAGCGCATGAAAAAAGCATTGGGAATAGCGTTCGTAAGTTCGGTCCTGCTCGCCGGCCCCGTGGCCGCCCAGCAGGATGCGAAAGCGATATTGCAGGCTGCCGATCAGGCGATCGGGGCGGGCAAAGTCAATTCCATTCAGTTTACCGGGAAGGGGCGATACGCCTATCTTGGACAAAATTTCACGCCGAACGACGACTGGAATCGCGTGGATTTGCAGTCCTACGTGCTCACCATCGATTACCCGAGCAAGTCCTACAAAGAAGAACAGGTGCGCGTGCAGGGCAACAATCCGAAGATCGGCGGCGGCGCCGGTTTTCCGATTGTCGGCGAGCAGCGCGCCTCGGTTATGGCGAGCGGCAATTACGCCTGGACGGTGAATCCCATGGGCCAGCCGCAAGCGCAGAACGGCGAAGCCGAGACGCGGCAGCTCCTTGCCGCCGTGACACCGCACGGCTTCATCAAGGCGGCGATGGCCGATCCGAACGCCACTGTGTATGCGCGCGAATTCACCGGCCAAGGCAAAAACTTGCGCGTCGTGCATTTCACCACGATGGGCAAATGGCGCGCGACCGGTGAATTCAACGATCAGAACATGCTCGAACGCGTCGTGACGTGGATTCCCAGCCCCATGATGGGCGATATGCAGGTGGAAATCCGCTACAGCGATTGGCGCGACGCCGGCAACGGCATCAAGGTGCCGTATCATATCCACATGCATCAGGGCGATCATCCGCTGGTCCGCGGTATGAACCTGATGGATGTGCAAGCGACCGACGTGAAGGTCAATATCCAGAACGCGTCGCTGACCGTTCCCGATGCCGTGCGCACGGCTCAGGCGCCGCGCGTGACCGTTACGACCACGCAGCTTGCACCGGGCATCTGGCTGCTGGCCGGCGGCTCGCACAACAGCGTCGCCGTGGAGTTCAAAGACTTCGCCGCCATTATCGAAGCGCCGCTGGACGACGCTCGCACCAACGCGGTGATCGCCGAAACCAAGCGGCTTATTCCTGGCAAGCAGATTAGATATGTCGTCAACACCCATCATCATTGGGACCATGCGGGCGGCTTGCGCGCGGCCTATGCCGAAGGCGCCACCATCGTCACCAATGAGATGAACAAAAACTTCTATGAGCGCGTCATTCTTGTGCCGCAACCGCGCTCGCTGAGCCCGGACCGTCTATCGATGGCGCCGTTCGCCACCACGGGCCCCGGACCCGGCAAGCTCGAGACCTATCGTGAGCGGCATGCGATCAGCGACGGCGATCAGTCGATTATCAGCTACCATCTCGAAGGCTTCAATCACGCCTCCGATATGGCCATCGTTTATTTGCCGAAAGCGAAAATCCTCATCAATGCCGATATGGGGCCGCCCCCTGCAGGAACGCCCGCGGCGCAGGTCAACGCCAATGCGATCGCGCTGTACAACAACATGAAGCGGCTGAAACTGGATGTGACGCAGCACGTGCCAATTCACGGCGCGCCCAGCCCGCAAGCCGATTTCGAGCGGACGGTCGGTCCGGTGGCTGCCACGCAGCGTCCGGCGGGCGGCGAAGGCGGCTAACCGTCATTCGTTGCGTGTAAACAAGGGCGAGGCGTCTTGCGGCGCTTCGCCCTTTTTTTGGTATACGGAACATGAATTAACCGTATACGGATTATTAATTACGTTTGCTTCATCCATCCTTAAATTTGACAAGCCTAAGCATGCGGCACGGCATGTCTGCATGTGTGAGGCGATGGCATTTTACGACCGGGTAGAAGAATGTATTCGTGAGGTGCGTGCGGACTTGAACGCGCGGCCGCCCGGCTTCCTGCGCGAACTCATCGCGGGCGTGCGCGTCGCGCAAAAAGTGGGCCTGCGTTCATCGATCCGGCACGCAACAATCGTTCTGCTGATCCGCTTGCATAATCGTCTGTTCGATCATCCGCAGCATGCGCAAATACCGCTTTCGGAAGGTGCGCGCAGCGGGCTCATCGGATTGCACCTGCTCGGAGGAGAACGCGAGGTGCAAGATGCACTTCCGTGTGCGTCCATTCCCTCAAAGACGTTCCATTGGGCGCTCTCCGCCTTTTCCATCGATCCGCGCCGCTACCACTTTGTCGATATCGGGGCTGGTTGGGGTTATGCGCTTCTCCTGGCCGCTTCCTATCCGTTCCGTCAGGTCACCGGCATCGAATTCGCCGAAGAATTACATGCCAAAGCCTCCGTCAATCTGGATTGGGCCAAGGCCGCGGGGCGAATCAAGACGCCGCATGCGCAGGTCCGCTGCGAAAGCGCGCTGCAGGCCGAACTGCCGCAAGGACCTTCGCTGCTTTTCTTGTTTCATCCCTTCCGCGAGCCGGTCTTGCGCGCGTTCGTCGAGCACGTCGAGGAGTCGCTGCGTAAGCACCCGCGCCCGGTGGTTGTCCTTTATGCCAACCCTGCCGATCGCCATGTGTTCGACCGGGAAGGCGTTATCGAATTGAAAAGCCGCGGCGTGGCGTCGTGGCTGCTGCGGCTGTTCAGCCCGGTTGCGATACGCGCGTATGCCTTCACCCGGCCGCCGCCCGCACTTACGGACTGACCTACTTCGAGATGGCGAGTTCCGTCTTCGGGTTCGCCGGCTCATCCTGCGAAATTTCGGCCACCAGCTTGCGCAGAATCGCGTCGGCAAAGGCGTCGTAATTTCTGACCGGGATGGTGAACGCGCCTGGCCCGCCAATCACACTTTCGCGGAAATATTGATCGAGGTCCGGTTCAACGGCCAGGATCGGCAGCCCGTTGATGCGGATGCCGGCCCTCACGGCTTCATCGCGTGCCTGCTCCGGCGGGCGTCCCAGATTGTTCGAGCCGTCGCCGGAAATATCGATGACGCGCCGCTCGGCCCGATAAGGGCTGGCGTTCAGCAGCAGCACCGAGAAATCGATGGCGCCCGATAGCGATGTGCCGCCGCCGAAAATCTGCCGGGGTGCGGTGGCCACCGCAGCAGCAAAGGCCTGTGCCGAACGCTGATCGCGAATGATGGTCCAGGGCACCATGACGACGTGCAGGGTCGGGCCGGTCCATTGCAGCATGGTGACGGCAATCGCCTGCTCGTTGCCGTTCTTGATCGCATTCAGGACGCGCGGGCTCATAAGGGCGCGGGTATAGCCCTGCTTCTGCAATTCGAACCGGTCGTCATCGACGCTGCCGGAGGAATCTACCGCCAATACAAGGTTCAAATCGACTCGCTGCTGCCCCGGTGCTGCGGCGGGCGGACGCGCGGCCGGACCGGCCGGCGGGCGCGGAGCCGCTGGCTGCGCCAGGGCAACAGCCAAGCCCAGCGTCAGGCTTAAGGCGCCGGCCCAACCCATCCTATAAAGAGCCCGCATCCTGTCCCCTCCGCGATTTGGGGGCTTAAATTACCGGCGCTTGCGCGCTGGGCAAGGAAATTCGCTGCAACCTCGATTTCCCTGCCGTTTCGTCCTTTCGGCGGCATGGTCCGGCCCATTCTCTCGTGATACTGGGCAGGAACAGGCATTTGCGTAGGGAGACCTAAGGTGGCCGAACGGGTCTGGGACAAATTCTTGACCGAGCGCGACAAGGCGGTTTTCGCTGCGGCCGGTTACGGCGTGCGCCAGGGCTTCGGCAAGCGCCCCGCGCTGCTGATTATCGACGTGAACTACGCCTTCTGCGGCGACCGGCGCGAGCCGCTGCTGGAATCCATCAAGCGCTGGCGCCAATCGGCGGGCGAGGAGGCCTGGGATGCGCTTCCCGTTCTGCAAAGGCTGATCGGGGCCGCGCATGAACGCGAACTCCCCGTAATCTACACGACATCCATCCGCCGCGAGGATAATTGGGATTCGGGTTCCTGGTCGTGGAAGAACAGCCGCAGCGGCGAGAAGGTGGGGGCGGCCACCAATTATCGGGGTGACGACATCATGCCGCAGATCGCGCCGGGGCCGCGTGACATCGTCATCCGCAAGCAGAAGCCGAGCGCGTTCCATTCAACGCCGCTTTACGATTATCTGACGTTGCTGCGCTGCGATTCCGTGATCATCGCGGGAACGGCGACCAGCGGCTGTGTCCGCGCCACGGCAACGGAAGCCTTCAGCTACAATTTCCGCGTCGCCTTGGTGGAGGACGGCTGCTTCGACCGCAGCCAGGCAAGCCACGCGCTGGCGCTGCACGATCTGAACGCAAAATACGCCGATGTGGTGATGAGCGGCGAAGCACTCGACTACCTGGGCGGCCTCGACAAAGGCATGTTCGACCTGCCGAAGGGTTTGTAATCCCTCTCCCCTTGCGGGAGAGGGCGGCGCGCCGCGTGCGAAGCACGCCATTGGCGCGCCGGGTGAGGGGTGATTTCTTTCAAGAGGCACAGATGACCGACGCATTTCGCATTGAAGAAAACGCAGCCCGCCGTTTCGCCACCGTGTGGCTCTCGCGCGGCGCAACCGGCAACAAAATTGCCGCACATGAAATTCCGCTGCTCGGCCGCGCCATCCGCGAACTCGGCAGCCGCCAGGAATTCAAGCTGGTGCTGGTGCGCGGCGACGGCGGCAATTTCTGCCAGGGCCGTCTTCCCGATGCGCCGGGCGCCGCGCCAAAGACCGCGTTGGAAATCCGCAATCGCGTCACCGAGGCGATCCTCGGCTGCTACGACGATGTGCGCGCTACGCCCGTGCCGGTGATTGCCGTCGTGCAAGGCGAGGCAAAGGGCTTCGGCTGCGCCTTCGTTTCGCAATGCGACATGGCCATCGCCGCCGGCGACGCGACATTCGCGCTACCGGAAATGGACCACCATTTGCCGCCGACGCTGGCCATTTCGGCCATGCTGCATAAGGTGCCGCCGAAACGCATTCTGCACATGGTCTACACGCGCGGGGTCATCAGTGCCGCGGAGGCATTGTCGCTCGGAATCTTAAGCGAAGTAGCGCCGCGTGGAACGCTGGATGCCGCTGTCGACAAGACCATCTCCACAATGCTCGACCGCAACCGCGCCGCGCTCGTCGGCGTAAAGGAATACATGAACGGCACCCTGCACGCGGACGCCTTTGCGTCGGCCCGCCTAGCGTCAAACCTCCTCGCCGCCGTCCTGTCCTCCCCCCGCGAAGACTGATGCGCCCCAGCCGAGATATTGCACATCGAATCACCTCCCCCTTGCGGGGAGGTCGAAATGCAGGAGCGGCTTTAGCCGCGGAGGCATTTCGGGTGGGGGGATTGTTGCGGACGCACTCCCCCCACCCGAAATTGCTCGCCTTCGGCTCACAATTTCGACCTCCCCGCATTGGGGGAGGTGATGACTTGAGCTGTTGAGCGGCAAGTGAGCGACCATCAAACATCGCCTCATACCTACGCCGACTTCCGCGAACATCTCGCGCGGCTTGACGCAGCCGGGCTGCTTTACCGTATCGACGCGCCCGTCAACAAAGACACCGAACTGCATCCGTTGGTGCGCTGGCAATTTCGCGGCGGGATTGCGGAGAAAGACCGCAAGGCTTTCCTCTTCACCAATGTCGTGGATTCAAAAGGCCACCGTTACGGTATGCCGGTCGCCGTCGGCACCTTCGCCGCCAATCCCGAAATTTACCGCATCGGCATGAATGTGCCGCGCCTCGAAGACATCGGCCCAGCCTGGACGCAGGCGATCGCGCATCCCATCCCGCCGCGCGTTGTTGAGAATGCGCCGGTGCATGAGATCGTCGTCACCGGTGACGCGCTCAAAACAAACGGTATCGACACACTGCCAGTGCCGATATCCACGCCCGGCTTCGATGCAGGCCCCTTCCTGACGATGACCGGCGTTATCACCAAAGACCCGGAATCCGGCATCCAGAACATGGGCACCTACCGCGTGCAGGTGAAAGGGCCGACTCGATTGGGCCTGACCATGTTCGGCAATGTTCGCGCCGGTGGCTTGGACCATTGGCGCAAGCACGCCAAAGCGAAAACCCGCATGCCCGTGGCGATTGTGCTCGGCGCGCCGCCGTTGGTCGCGTTTCAAGGTCCACAGAAATTGCGGGCCGATCTGGATGAACTCGGCGTTGCGGGCGCACTGGCCGGAGAGGCCATTCGTGTGGTGCGCGGCAAGACCGTCGATCTTCTCGTCCCGGCGGAAGCGGAGATCGTCATCGAGGGCACGGTCGATCCGGAGTATCTGGAGCCGGAAGGTCCGTTTGGCGAATCGCACGGTTACGTTGCGCTGGAGGACTATAATTTCGTCATCGACGTCACCGCGATCACGCACCGCAAGGATGCGATCTTCAGTTCCATCATCTCGCAGGTAACGCCGTCGGAATCTTCCGTGGTGAAGAAGCTCGCCTACGAACCGATGTTCCTGTCGCATTTGCGCGATGCTCTGGGCGTTAAGGGCATCCTCCGCGTTTCCATGCACGAACCGCTGACCAATCTGCGCCGGTTCGTCTTCCTCCAATTTGCCCGCGGCACCCCGAAAACAGAGGTCTGGCGCGGTCTGCATGGCGCGCTCACCTTGCAGGCCATTGTCGGCAAATTCGTCGTTGCCGTGAACGACGACATCGACCCGGAAAATGCCGACGCGGTATTTTGGGC
>Ga0114969_10003942_pt1 | contig 11855 bp, 8 predicted proteins | sample M_130807_MF_Meta_FD_87316 | JGI IMG/M metagenome (GOLD analysis project Ga0114969, IMG submission 87316) | Freshwater microbial communities from Lake Montjoie, Canada to study carbon cycling - M_130807_MF_MetaG | ecosystem: Environmental > Aquatic > Freshwater > Lake | place: Lake Montjoie...
ACTGCTGCCCGAGCACGTCGAGCGCATCCACGGCTGGGTCCGCGACTACACCGATGTCGAAGGCATCGCCCGCCTCGTCACCCTCGACGAGATCGCCGCCAACGACCACAACCTCAACATCCCCCGCTACGTCGAGCCGAAGGTCACGAGCGAAGTGCTCACCGTGGAGGAGGCGATGAAGCGGCTGCGCGAGAGCGCAGAGGCGGCATTCGCGGCGGAGGACCGGCTCATCACACTTTTCAAAAAGGAAGGATTACTCGTATGAAAGACGCCCAAAAACCGGACCACATCAGTCTCAGCACGCTCGTGAACCATCTTCGCGAAGGGCGCTTCGTCATACCCGACTTCCAGCGAGAGTTTGAATGGAAGCCTTGGGACATTCGTGAGTTGATGCGCTCGATCTTCCTAGACTACTACATTGGGAGCCTCTTGCTGTGGAAGGGCAAGACGGAGAACTTTGACGCCCTTTCGTGCGAACCCGTTTATGGTTACGAGGGCACCGGGAAACCGGAATACATCGTCCTTGATGGCCAACAACGCCTCACTGCGATCTACTATGCGTTCCTTGCGCCGGACGTTCCGCTCCCCAATCGGTCGAACCGATTCTTCTATTTCGTGCATGTGGATAAGTTCATGAAGGAGGAATACGACGAGGCATTTGGCTACGAATGGCTGACTCGTCGATGGGCCAAAGTTCTCTCTAACAAGGAAGCGCAGTTTGCCGAACACCTGTTTCCTTTCTCCGTCATCGGTGCGACCGGCTGGGAATTGCCAAATTGGGTCCAGGGTTACGAGACGTTCTGGAAAACGAAGGTCACTGAAGCGGAAGCAGCCGGAAATGAGGAGGCTGCCATGCAGGCACGAAACCACTGCGCCAATGCAAAGGCTTTTGGTGAACTTCTTCAGGGCATCACAGGCCAATACCAGGTCTCATACATCGAACTCGATAAAGACCTCAAGGTGGACAAGGTCTGTGACATCTTCACCCAGATCAACAGCCGTGGCATTCGCCTCGACGTGTTCGACCTCGTGAATGCGCTGCTGAAACCAAAGGGGCTTCAGCTTAAACAAATGTGGCGAGATGCGGCACCTCGACTCGATGAAGTCGAGACCGAGAAGATGAACGTCTATATCCTCCAAGTGATGAGTATCCTGCGACAGGGCTACTGTTCGCCGATGTATCTCTATTTCTTGTTGCCTGGCCAGGAGAAGTCAGTCCGTGATCCCGATGGCACTCGGCGCAAAGAAATTCTCATTCCCAACATTGCTGAGTTTGAATCCAGATGGAACGCCGCGGTCGATGCCTTGGAAGGTGCCATCAAGGTCCTGAAACATCCACAGGAGTATGGGGCCGTCAGTTCCAACTTCCTCCCCTACGTCTCGATCCTTCCGGTATTTGCTGCGTTACGCGCTCACAGCAAGACACTGCCAGCCGCAAGGCAATTGGACGCTCGCCGTAAGCTTCGCCACTGGTATTGGGCCTCGGTCTTCAACAACCGCTACTCGGGCTCGGTCGAGTCAACCAGTTCCAGGGATTTTCTGGACCTCAAGGCATGGTTCGATGACGACACGGCAGAGCCGCCCCTTATCGCGGAGTTCGCGCAGCGCTTCCGCAATCTCGAACTGCGCAAGGAAACCAAGCGAGGAACGTCGGTTTACAACGGCGTCTTCAATCTCCTTGTTCTCCAAGGCGCACGAGACTGGATGACTGGTGATGTGCCACAGCATGGCGACCTCGATGACCACCACATCGTCCCCGCCTCATGGTGCAAGGATAACATCACGGGCGGGCTTGGTAACTCAATTCTGAATCGCACACCGCTAACGGCTGATACCAACCGTCACGTCATCAAGGCCCGTCTCCCGAATGAATACCTCCCTGAGTTGATCGCGCAGAGCGGCGAAGCCACGGTGCGCGGCATTCTCGAATCGCATTTTATCTCTCCTGCTGCCTTCGACATCCTCCTCAGGGCCGAGTTCGGCCCGGAGGATTTCGAGTCCTTCATCGCGGAACGCCAACGCACGCTCCAAGACGCGATCGAGAATCTCCTGATTAAAGAGCGTCTCGACTTGCCGCCTCAACTCCGCGACTTGGATGCGGCCACCGAGCAGGTGGAACTCGCGGTGCGCAAGATGGTGGAAATGACGGTGGGGGGCGACTTGTCGCAAATCCCTTCGCACGTTCTGCAAAAAGTGGACGAACGGATTGCCAGGGCCACCAAGAAGAATGCGTCTCTAGATGCCGAACGGTTCCAAACGCTGGAGGGAAAATTGGAATACTTCGATCTGCGGGAATTGCAGGACACGATTGCCGGCAAGGTTCCGTGGTCTCTGTTTGAATCGCGCTTCGGCGCGAAGGAAGCGCTTGCCGCCAAGTTCGACCAATTGGCCGAACTCCGAAACGGCATCCGGCACAGTCGCACGGTCAGTGAGATTGTGCGGAAGGAAGGCGAAGCCGCCATTCTTTGGTTCAAGGAAGTTCTCTCGAAATGACCCGCATCACCCAACAAAACCTCGAATCCTACCTCTGGGGAGCCGCCGTGCTCCTGCGGGGGACGATTGATGCGGGGGACTACAAACAGTTCATCTTCCCGCTGCTGTTCTACAAGCGGCTGTGCGATGTCTTCGATGAGGAGACCGTCACCGCGCTGCGGGAGTCGGGCGGGGATCAGGACTTTGCGCTGTTCCCGGAGAACCATCGGTTTCAGGTTCCGGCGGATGCGCATTGGCGGGAAATTCGGAAGGTCAGCCGGGATGTGGGCCGGGGTTTGCAGCAGGCCATGCGGGCCATCGAGACCGCCAACCCCGACAAGCTCTTCGGCATCTTTGGCGATGCGCAGTGGACGAACAAGGACCGCCTGTCCGATGCCATGCTGCGCGACCTCATCGAGCACTTCTCCACGCTGGAACTCACCGTCGCCAACCTCCCCGAGGACGAGCTGGGCCAGGGCTACGAGTATCTCATCAAAAAGTTCGCCGACGACTCCGGCCACACCGCCGCCGAGTTCTACACGAACCGCACCGTCGTCCACCTCATGACCGAGATGCTCGACGTGCAGCCCGGCGAATCCGTCTATGATCCCACCTGCGGCTCCGGCGGCATGTTGCTCTCCTGCATCGCCCACCTGCGCCGTGCGGGGAAGGAGTGGCGGAATGTGAAGCTCTACGGCCAGGAGCGGAACCTCATGACCTCCTCCATCGCCCGGATGAACTGCTTCCTCCACGGCATCGAGGACTTCCGCATCGAGCGCGGCGACACCCTGGCCGAGCCGAAGCTCGTGGAAGGCGACCGCCTCCAGCGTTTCGATGTCGTGCTGGCGAATCCGCCCTACTCCATCAAGCAGTGGAACCGCGAAGCCTTCGCCGCCGACCCTTGGGGGCGCAATGTCTTCGGCGTCCCGCCGCAGGGCCGCGCCGACTACGCATTCCAGCAGCACATCCTGCAAAGCCTCATGCCCAAGACGGGCCGCTGCGCCGTCCTCTGGCCCCACGGCGTCCTCTTCCGGCAGGAGGAGGCGGAGATGCGCCGCAAGCTCATCGAGGCCGACCTCATCGAGTGCGTCCTCGGCCTCGGCCCGAACTTGTTCTACAACTCGCCCATGGAGGCGTGCGTTGTCGTCTGCCGCACGCAGAAGCCCAAGGCCCGGCGCGGGAAAATCCTCTTCATCAACGCGGTGAACGAAGTCACCCGCGAACGCGCCCAGAGCTTCCTCACCGACGAGCACCTCCAGCGCGTCGTCCGCGCCTATCAGGAGTTCAAAGACGAGCCCGGCTTCACCCGCGTCGTGCCGATTGAGGAAATTCGGGCGAAGGAGGGAAATCTGAGCATCCCGCTTTACGTCGGCGGGGAAACGCAGGCGCAAACGGATGCTGCCACCGAGAGTGCGACCACCGCCCTGCCAGTGGCGCTCGCGAGTTGGCTGGAAAGCTCAGCCGGCGTCCGGCAATCGCTCCACAGCCTCCTTCGCTGATGAGTTTCACTTCCATGCCCCATTTTTACCGGCCAGTAAGAATCCCGTCTCCGAGTAAAAAATCGGCATTGGCCTTGCTTTCGTCAGAAAAACCGTTCATTTTTCTGACGAAATTATGAACAAGCACGCCGATAGTATCGACGCAGCCATCCTCGACCGCATCCGGTCTGGGCCGAAGGATCGCGTCTGGACGCCTGCGGATTTCCTCGACCTCGGGTTCCGCGCCGCCATCGATCAAGCCCTCTCTCGCAACTGCAAATCCGGGCTGCTACGCCGAGCCGGGCGGGGAATGTATCATATCCCGAAGCACCATCCGATCCTTGGCGTGCTGGGGCCTAGCTCAAAGGCGTTCCACGACGCCATTACCCGCAAGGACAACTCACGCATCTTGTCCACCGGTGCCCATGCGGCGAATGCACTGGGCCTTACGGATCAGGTTCCCATGCGTCCGATGCTGTTGACCACTGGTCGAAGCCGTCGAGTCAAACAGGGAAAAGGTGAACTCATTCTCCGGCATGTTTCGCCGAGGTTCGTCTCAACGAAAAATCCCCAGAGCGCCCAAGTCATCCTCGCTTTGCGCTGGATTGGCAAACGCTTCGTCGATGACGACATCGTCGCAAGGCTCCGGCGCAACCTTTCCCCATCCGACCGTGATGCTTTGCTCGCCGACGCCGCCTGCGCCCCAGCTTGGATCGTGGATGTTTTCCGCCGCGTGGCGGCTCAACCAAACTCCGCCTCATGAATGCCTTCTTGGAACTGGACTTCGCTGACCGCCAACTCAGTTGCAAGGCGATTCAGGCCGCGATGGGACTGGATGCTGCCAGTGTCGAGAAAGACTTCTGGGTCTGCTGGACACTGCGCGAACTGTTCGCGCTCCCCGGCATCGGCGAACACCTCACTTTCAAAGGCGGCACCTCGCTCTCGAAAGCGTGGCAGCTCATCAATCGTTTCTCCGAGGACATTGACCTCATCGTGGACAAGGAAGTCCTCGGCTTTGGCGGCGACGCCGCACCGGACAAGGCACCCAGCAACAAGCAGCGCAAAGCCCGTCTCGAAGCCCTCATGGTTGCCAGCCGTCAATGGGTGCAGGGCACCTTGCAACCCGCGCTCGCCGCCCGCATCCCACAGACCTTGGGTGACTCGGGCTGGAAGCTGGAAGTCGATCCCGACATGCCGGACGGCCAGTGCCTGCTGCTGCACTATCCATCCGCCTTTGAAAATGAGGCGGGCTACATCAAGCCCGTGGTCAAAATCGAACTCGGTGCCCGGTCCGACGACTGGCCGCACGAGGACCGCCCCATCCAGCCGTATCTCGTGGAGCGCTTCCCGCAGTTGATGCCTGAGGGACCGTTCCCCGTCCGAGTCCTCGCTGCCGAGCGCACCTTCTGGGAAAAAGCCTGCCTGCTCCACGAGGAAACCTTCCGCCCGGCCGGCAAGCCGCGAAAGCTCCGCATGGCCCGGCATTACTACGACTTCTGGTGCCTGCTCCGCGCCGGAGTCGGCGAGCGTGCGCTGGCAAATACCGCCCTCTTCCAGCGTGTCGCCGAGCACCGGGAAATCTTCTTCCGCCACTCGTGGGTGGACTACTCCACGCACAAGCCCGGCACCTTCCGTCTCTCGCCGCCCGCAGATCACCTGCCCGACTGGCGCCGCGACTACCAGGACATGCTCGGCCCGATGTTCTTCGGCGACACCCCCACCTTCGAGCAAATGATGACCGCAGCGTCGGAGTTCGAGGAAACCTTCAACGCCACCGCATGACTGTCACCCGCCCATCCGCGCCATCCGTAAAATCCGTGGTTCCAAACCCCGCTTGGGCCTCGCTCCCGCTTTTTGACCGCACCGGCTGGAGGCGTGTGCGCTTCGGGGACGTGGTGGAGAATTGCAACGAGACCTGCGATCCTGAGGAAGCGGGGTTGGAGCAGTTTGTGGCCATGGAGCACTTGGAGCCGGGGTCGCTGCATGTGCGGAGCTGGGGGAATGTGGCGGATGGGACGACGTTCACGCGGCGGTGCCGGCCGGGGCAGGTGTTGTTCGGGAAACGGCGGGCCTATCAGCGGAAGGTGGCGGTGGCGGAGTTCGAGGCGGTGGTGTCGGGCGACATCTATGTGCTCGCGCCGAAGGACACCCAGCGCCTGCTGCCGGAATTGCTGCCGTTCCTCTGCCTGTCGGAGCGGTTCTTTCAGCACGCGGTCGGGACGAGTGCCGGTTCGCTCTCGCCGCGCACCAACTGGAGCAGCCTCGCCAGCTTCGAGTTCGACCTCCCGCCGCTCGACCAGCAGCGCCGCATCGCGGAAATCCTCTGGGCGGTGGATGAGTCTATTCAATCCTCCGGTGAGTTACACATGTCGTTGTTGACTGCTCGCGGGGCGTTCTTTGATGACGAATTGAAACGGGGAACGGAAAAGGTTCCGGGTAGTCTGAAAAGCCTTGGTTCGGCGCTGACTTCAATTGTCGCTGGCAAGAGCCCAAAGGCATCAAGCAGTCCTGCTTCTGAAGACGGCTTCGGTGTTCTGAAGGTCAGTGCTGCGGGTGACGGACGTTATGTGGAGAACGAGAATAAGGCTCTGCTCGATCCGAAAGACTTCGTTGCTGATTTGGAGGTCAAACCCGGAATGTTCCTGGTCACTCGGTGCAACGCGCTACTGTCTGGTATCGGACGGGCTTGCGTGGTCGAACGCACGCGGCCCGGTCTCATGCTGAGTGACAAGACTCTGCAACTTGTCCCCAACGAGCAAACCGTGGACAAAGGCTTTCTACTTCAAGGACTCCGAAGTGAGCCCTATCGGGGATTCGTCGAGCGGTCGGCAAATGGAACCGAAGCCAAGAATGTAACTCAGGAGACCCTTCGAGCCGCTCCGTTTTGGTTGCCCTCTTTGGAAGTTCAGCGCCGTGTTGCTGAACAGTTGGAATCCTTCGGCAAAGGAATCGATGCTGCGGCATCTAACCTTCAAAATCTGGAGCGACTTCGCGACTCCATGAGCAACACCATTTTCCCATGAGCTTCACCGAATCCAACACCGTCGAGCAGATGATCCTCGACGCCGCGACCAGCCTCGGCAGCGGCGCGGGGAGTTCCGTGGTGCGCGAGGATCCGCCATCGGGCTGGGGCGGTTCGTTGGGCGAGGAGTTCAAGCCTTCGCGCTGGGCCTACGTGGCGGCGACGGCGCTGCCGCGTCAGCCGGGTGAGGTGATGGTGGAGCCGTGGGTGCGGGAGGCGCTCATTTCACTGAATCCCGAGATCGCTGAGGAGCCTGATCGAGCAGACATGGTGATCTATGCGCTGCGGGCCATCCTGCTCTCCGTGCAGGGCGACGGGCTGGTGCGGGCGAACGAGAACTTCATGGCCTGGCTGCGCGGGGAGAAGACGATGCCCTTTGGCCCGAACGGCGAGCATGTGGCAGTGCGGCTGGTGGATTTCACCCAGCCCGCGAAGAACCGGCTGACAGTGACGAACCAGTGGACCTACCAGACGGGCAGCGTGGTGAAGCGTTTCGACGTGGTCTTTCTGGTGAACGGTCTGCCGGTGGTGATCGGTGAGGCGAAGACGCCGACGCGCAGCGCGGTGACGTGGTTCGACGGGGCGTATCAGGTGAACGAGATCTACGAGAAGGAGATCCCGGCCATGTTTGTGCCAAACGTGTTCTCCTTTGCCACGGAAGGCAGGCTGCTGCGCTACGGCAGCATCCGCATGCCCATCGACCTCTGGGGGCCGTGGCGCGATGGCGACAATCAGGACGAAGGCGAGATGCGCCATGTGCGGGCCACGGTGGAGAGCCTGATGCGGCCCGGCGTGGTGCTGGACATCCTGCAAAATTTCACCCTTTTCGCCACGGACAAGAAGCACCGGCGCATCAAGGTGATCTGCCGCTACCAGCAATACGAGACGACAAACAAGATCGTGGCCCGCGTGGTGGCCGGGTATCCGAAGAAGGGCCTCATCTGGCATTTCCAGGGCAGCGGCAAGAGCCTGCTGATGGTCTTCGCCGCGCAGAAGCTGCGGATGCACCCGCGGCTGGGCAATCCCACGGTGCTCATCGTGGTGGACCGCATCGACCTTGACACGCAGATCACCGCCACCTTCAACGCGGCGGATGTGGCGAACATGGTGGGCGTGAGTGACCGCAAGGAATTGCAAAAGCTGCTGGGGCAGGACGTGCGGAAGGTGCTGATCACGACCATTCACAAATTCGGCGAGGCCGGCGGCGTGCTGAACGACCGCAAGAATATCATCGTGATGGTGGACGAGGCGCACCGGACGCAGGAGGGCGACCTCGGCCGCAAGATGCGCGAGGCTTTGCCCAATGCCTTCCTCTTTGGCCTGACCGGCACGCCGATCAATCGGGCGGATCGCAACACCTTCTGGGCCTTCGGTGCGGACGAGGACAGCGCGGGCTACATGAGCCGCTATTCTTTCCAGGACAGTATCCGGGACAAGGCGACGCTGCCACTGCATTTCGAAGCGCCGACAGTGAAGCTGAAGATCGACAAGGCGGCGATCGATGAAGCCTACAAGCAGATCACTGGCGACTTGAGCGAGCAGGACCGCGACGACCTCGCAAAACGCGCCGCCAAGATGGCCGTGCTGGTGAAGAACCCGGATCGGGTGCGGGCCGTGGTGGAGCACATCGTGCAGCATTACCAGACCAAGGTGGAGCCGAACGGCTTCAAGGCGCAGGTGGTGTGCTTCGACCGCGAGTGCTGCGTGCTCTACAAGGCGGTGATGGACGAGATCGCCGGCCCCGAGGCCAGCGCCATCGTGATGAGCGGCGCTCAGAAGGACCCGCCCGCATGGAGCGTCCACATGCGCGACAAGGACGCCGAGGAGAAGCTGCTCGACCGCTTCCGCGATCCAGCGGACCCGCTGAAGTTCGTCATCGTGACGAGCAAGCTGCTCACCGGCTTCGACGCGCCGATCCTCCAGGCCATGTATCTCGACAAGCCGATGAAGGACCACAACCTCCTTCAAGCCATCTGCCGCGTGAACCGCACCTACGGCCAGAGCAAGACGCACGGGCTGATCGTGGACTACATCGGCATCTTCGACGACGTGGCGCAGGCGCTGGACTTCGACGAGAAGGCCGTGCAGCAAGTCGTGAGCAACATCGAGGAGTTGCGCCAAGTCCTGCCGGGGCAGATGCAGAAGTGCCTCGCCTTTTTCCCGAACGTGGATCGCACGGTCGGCGGCTACGAGGGACTGTTGGCAGCGCAGCAGCACCTTCCCAACAACGCGGTTCGCGACAAGTTCGCCGGTGAATACACCGTGCTCGGAACCATCTGGGAGGCGCTTTCACCCGACCCGTGCCTGGGCGCCTACGCGAAGGATTACAAGTGGCTGACGCAGGTCTATGAATCTGTGAAGCCCGTGAGCGGCAACGGCCGGATGCTCTGGCACCGCCTCGGAGCGAAGACCATCGAACTCATCAACGAGAACGTCCACGTGGAGGCCGTCCGCGACGACGTGGAGGCGCTGGTGCTCGATGCCGAGATGCTGGAAAGCATCCTCAAGGACTCCAACCCGGCCAAGAAAGCGAAGGAAGTGGAAATCAAGCTCATCGCCCGCCTGCGGAAGCATGCCGGCAATCCGAAGTTCACGGAACTCGGCGAGCGCCTTGAAAAGATCCGCGAGAAGCACGAGCAAGGATTGCTGAACAGCCTGGAGTTCCTCAAAGCCATCCTCGAAGTGGCCAAAGACACCGTGGAAGCCGAGAAGCAAGTCGCCCCCGAGGAAGAGAAGGACAAGGCGCTCTCCGCCCTCACCGAGCTGTTCAACGAAGTGAAGAGCAAGAACACGCACGTCATCGTCGAGCGCATCGTCGCAGAGATCGACGCCATCGTGAAGCAGGTCCGCTTCGACGGCTGGCAGGACACCGCCCAAGGCGAGCGCGAGGTGCGGCAGGCCCTGCGTAAGGCGCTGCTCAAATACAAGCTGCACACGGATCAGGAGCTTTTCGACAAAGCCTACGGGTATATCCGGGAGTATTATTGATCACCGACAGCAAATCCGCATTGGTCATGCTAAGTGGTGGATGGAGATCGGACGAAGGCTGAAGCAAATACGCAAAGAGCGATTAGATCTTCTTTAGAAGAAAAAGAAAGCGTCCCGCCCGCTTCTTGCAGCAATCCTCCACAGTCAAGCGAACGCGCATCCGCAAATAGGCAAGCCGCTCCCCCTCATGATGGCCATCAAACTCACAACAGCCTTGAGTTCCTCCGTTTAGAATAAATGAAGGATCTTGGATGACAGTGGTGCTTAGCACAGAGTGGCCTCGCAGCAGCTCACTAATGAATGGTGGATTACGATTTTTATCAAAGTTGGCGAAGAGAGGCCACTCTAGGAATTGGGCGCTTTTTTGATCGATCCATTCGCCAATGCCGACTGCAGTATTAACGAGTGAAGAGTGATACCTCAAATTATTAGGATCATAGTCGGCCAAGAGTCTTAGCCGGTTGACCAATACACCTCGCGACACAGAGCAAGCACTGTGGATTGCGGATATGTCTTCAATCCCAAAATTAGTGTTGTTCGCAACTTTATTGAGAACCTTCTGAGGGATCAGGAGGAGAGGGGAAAGTTTTTCCGTTTCTCTCTCAACTCTGGCAAGAAATGCAGCGTCCTCCTCCCCTTTCTTTGGCGCCATTCGAAAATCAACGCCAGATTCAGTCTGTCTGAAGCTCAGTGAATGCAGAATCTCATGTGCAACCGTATTCCGAACACGTTCAGGTAAAGGCGAAATGGAAGTTTCAGAATTAAACTGCTGCTGCGTAATGGGAAACCTTTCACTATCGACTAACACTCTCCACGCCGTAGGTGCTAAAGCTCTTGAGGATTCCGTCTCGGTTATCGACGCAAGCATTGCCTCGACAAGTAAGGGTCGAAAAACAACAGGGGTCTTGAATCGTTCTGAAAGTCCACGCAATGGAACGAAGCCATCAGAGCCGGCCAATTCCTCGGCTGCTTTGACGCAATACTGGTGGAGATCCACTGCGCGATGCATTGACATTTCTTAGGAGCGACTTGCTTTGGTCCGCTAATCCCCGTTATTCTGCAACCGCTGCAACAGCCGCGAGCTTCTTCAAAAGTGAGGCTTCGTGTTCGCGGTTAAGGTGCGGCTGTATGCCCCCCATTTTCGATAGGTCATAGCGTTCAAGCTCGGAAATGATTTTAGCGCGTGCTTCCGGAGACTTGACCCCATTCACGGAAATGAACTTTCTAAACTCGGGCCTCAGTTGCTTCCTGCCACTTTGCAGCGGTTCATATTGCGCAAAGATCGAGCGACACGCCGTGGTAAAATCGGCCCTGCTGATCGAATGCCTTGTTTCAGGCATCCCTGGTCGCTGGACCTCGGCAGCTAGATGAGCATCACTCGCAGTTGGAAGAAATTCAAATACGCCCTGCCTTACTGCGCGAACGGGGTTCTCGACGCTTTCTTCATCGTCCAGCATGGAGAGTTTTGCATATTGGTTCCCCCTCATTCGGATTGCCGCCGAAATTCCATCAGGAGGCAGGTCTTCCTCCATATTTGCCAGCTTCGCGTAGGGATTCCCCATGCGCCCGTAAACATTAAGGTCAGTTTGCATATCCCGATCCATCGCCTAGGTGGAGCACGTGTCAACTGGGGATTTGACCACAGGAAATTGCCGTGAAGACCGTCCTGCAGCAGGCCGAGCTGCTGTGCGGCGAATGCGTGTGACGGCTACTTCGGCGGCTGCTCGCCTTCGCCACGAGTGCGACCGTCACGTCCCTTCATGGCCTTCTCGCGGGCCGCCTCCAGCTTTTTCAGAATGGGCTCCACCGAGGGGTCGGCGGCGGTCAGCGCGGCGTTCATGGCTTCCCGCATCTCCTTGGCGGCCGCCTCCATCTTGGCGCGTGCAGCCTGAACT
>Ga0114969_10003943_pt1 | contig 11853 bp, 9 predicted proteins | sample M_130807_MF_Meta_FD_87316 | JGI IMG/M metagenome (GOLD analysis project Ga0114969, IMG submission 87316) | Freshwater microbial communities from Lake Montjoie, Canada to study carbon cycling - M_130807_MF_MetaG | ecosystem: Environmental > Aquatic > Freshwater > Lake | place: Lake Montjoie...
ATGTTGTTCGACGTTTCGTAAACAACTATCCCGATTATCAGATTGTCAATTTCGATAACCTCACCTATGCAGGTAATCTCGAAAATATCAAGGATATCGAAAAAAGTAGCAACTATACTTTCGTCAAAGGCGATATCTGCGATGCAGCAGCCGTTGAAAAAGTCTTGAACGATTTTAAGATCGATACGATTATTCATCTGGCAGCCGAATCGCATGTCGACAGATCCATTACAGATCCGTTGGCCTTTGTGCGTACCAATGTATTAGGAACTGCCACCTTACTGAATGAAGCGAAGAAATATTGGAACGGCAACTATGACGGTAAACTGTTTTATCATGTGTCTACCGATGAGGTCTATGGCAGTCTGGGCGAAACAGGCTTCTTCTATGAAGATACGTCCTATGATCCCCGCAGTCCGTATTCGGCGAGTAAAGCCGGAAGCGATCATCTGGTGATGGCGTTTTATCATACCTATCATATGCCGGTGGTCATCAGCAATTGTTCGAATAATTATGGGCCTAATCATTTTCCAGAAAAACTGATTCCACTTTCTATCAATAATATTCTCAATAAGAAAGCTTTACCTATTTATGGTAAAGGTGAAAACGTGCGCGATTGGCTTTATGTGATCGATCATGCAAGTGCCATCGATGTGATTTTGCATAAAGGTAAAATCGGTGACACGTATAATGTAGGCGGACATAATGAGTGGACGAATATCGACCTCATTAAACTGCTTTGTACACTCATGGATGAAAAACTGGGTAACGCGGCGGGCACTTCTGAACAATTAATTTCCTTTGTGAAAGACCGCGCTGGTCACGATTTACGCTATGCTATTGATGCCACCAAACTCAAGGATGAACTTGGATGGGTTCCTTCTGTGACCTTCGAAGAAGGGTTAAGCAAAACCATCGACTGGTATCTCGAAAATAAAGACTGGCTCGAGCAAGTCACAAGCGGTAATTATGTCAATTATTACAAATCGTTGTACGGAGCATAAGGCGCAAGCCGCAGGCAACTTGTGGATGGTCGGAGTGTGGCAATTTCTGTGTTTAAACAAAATGTAAGGACTTCTTTTTTGGTATCAAAATTTGATACTACTTTTGTTGCCATGAGCGAAGTACAAACCCCTGCAAAAACTACCCTGACAGTTACTGTTGATAATATTACGATTGAAGTAGCACCGGGTACTTCGGTGTTGCAGGCCGCCCGAATGATAGGTGGCGATGTCACACCTCCTGCGATGTGTTATTATAGCAAGCTAGAAGGAAGCGGTGGTAAATGCCGTACTTGTTTGGTTGAAATCGCTGCAGGTTCTGCCAAAGATCCACGCCCTATGCCTAAGTTACAAGCTAGCTGCCGTACTGGTGTCATGGACGGTATGGTGGTAAAAAACATCACGAGTGAAAAGGTCACAGAAGCAAGAGCAGGTGTGGTAGAAATGTTGCTCATTAATCATCCTCTCGATTGTCCTGTATGTGATCAGGCCGGCGAATGTCATTTACAAGATCTTGGTTACGAACACGGCAAAGCAGGCACACGATATGAATTTGATCGTCGTACCTTCGAAAAAGAAGATATAGGTCCTTATATACAGTTACATATGACACGTTGCATACTTTGTTACCGATGTACCTATGTAGCCGATCAATTGACCAATTGCCGCAGTCATGGTATTCTTGAACGCGGTGATCATGCTGAAATTTCAACCTATATTTCGAAAGCCATCGAAAATGATTTCAGTGGTAATATGATTGATGTCTGTCCAGTAGGTGCGCTGACTGACAAGACCTTCCGTTTCAAAAACAGGGTTTGGTTTACAAAACCTGTTACCGCTCATCGCGATTGTGACAAATGTTGTGGCGAAGTAACCTTATGGTACCGCGGCGATGATGTATTGCGTGTTACAGCCCGTAAAGATGAGTGGGGTGAAGTGGCTAATAATACCAAAGACGGCAAGACAGGCTGGATTTGTAATACCTGCCGTTTCGATAAGAAAGAAACCAAGGATTGGGTGATTGAAGGACCTATGCAAGTGAACCGACACAGTGTGATTTCACAAGGTCATAAAGAACATAGTGTAAAGGCACAGGAAACATTTTCAAAAGTTATGGGTGGTCGAAATCCTAAATTATTAATGGATATCCATAGCATTAGTGACGTAAATAAAGACTAAGTTCAGCAACCTATCATGTTAGACAAATTAAAAAAGCGCTGGAAAGTCAGCGGCATACAATTATTTCTGATTCTTTGTGTCTTTGCGATTACAGGATCACTCACAGCCTATCTGTCGAGACAAATAACATCGTGGCTAGATATTGAAAAATATAGTTTTCTTTTCTGGGCCTTGAAAATCATCGTGCTGTTATTTGGTTATCAGGTCATCATCTTGTTGGTCTCTATCCCCTTCGGGCAATTTTCCTTCTTCTGGAATTACGAAAAAAAGATTTTGAAACGCATGGGGATTTTGAAGAAAGAGTAAGACAATACGATAATTTGCAAATTTGATAATGAGATAATTCGGCAATGATGGCCAGGAATTAACTTATATTAAATTCCCTAAGATGTACGACTTGTTCCTTATGCCTTATGCCTTTCGACCTCCACCTAAAAAGGATCCACATCAACCACCACTTGTACGGTAGTGAAATTTTTGGTGGTGCTTAACTCAACGATCTTCTCCCTGACAAATTTCTTGATTTCCTGCATCACGGTCGTGTCCTTATTCATCTTCAATAAAATTTCCTGAATGAATTGATTGCGTATACGCCCAATGGGAGGTTCAGCCGGACCGAATAAGATGGTTTTGGGTAAGGAAGCCAAATGCTCCGCTAATTTTTGCGCAGCAAACAAGACAGTATCCTGATTTTTATGACGAAGTGTAATTCGCAGTAATCGTGTAAACGGTGGATACTGAAATTCTTCCCTCGATTGTATTTCCTCCAGATAGAATCCTTTATAATCGTGCGCCTTTACCTGTAAGATGGTCGGGTGGTTAGTCTTGAAAAGTTGTATCATCACACGCCCCATATCGTCCTTGCGACCCGCCCGCCCGCTGACCTGTTCGAGCAACTGAAAGACGCGCTCGTTCACCCTGAAATCGGGAAACGACAAGAGGCTGTCTGCACTCAACACGCCTACCGTGTTGACATGTTCAAAATCCAGTCCTTTGACCAGCATCTGCGTTCCAACCAGTATATCGATTTCCCTGTTTTCAAATTTGCGGATAATTTCAGAGTACTTATTCTTTGTCTTTAAGGCATCCCAATCAAAACGCTCCACTCGGGCATACGGGAACAATTGCTTGATATCATCTTCGATTTTTTCGGTACCAAAACTCTTAGCCACAATGCGACTATTGCCGCATGCGGGGCAAGATTTAATATAGGGTGATTTGGAACCGCAATAATGACAATGCAATTGATCGGTATGTTTGTGATACGTAAGTGATACGTCGCAATACTTACAATGCGGCACCCAACCGCAGGTACTGCACATCACGTAAGGCGAGTAACCGCGGCGGTTCTGGAAAAGTATCACCTGTTTCTTATTCGCCAATGAATCCTGAATGGCATCGACCAACTGACCAGAGAAAATTCCTTTTTGTGTTTTGTTGAGCAAATCAAGTTTGCTGTCGACGATAGTCACTTTGGGCAATGAGGCGTTACCGTAACGTTCATGCAATTCAACTAGTTTATATTTGCCGGCTTGTGCATTAAAAAAACTTTCCACCGAAGGAGTTGCACTGCCCAACAAGATATCAGCCTTGCATTGATGTGCCAAAAAAATGGCGCAATCTCGCGCATGGTAGCGTGGTGCAGGATCTTGTTGTTTGTACGAGGTGTCATGTTCCTCATCGATAATCACAAGACCTAGATCGGCGAACGGAAGCATCAGAGCCGAGCGGGCACCGATGACGATATCGTATTGTTTGTGTTGGATTTTCTTCCATACTTCGACCCGCTCATTATTGCTGAATCGCGAATGATAGACTCCTATACGATTTCCGAAAACCGAGCGCAGTTTTCGCACAATCTGCGCTGTGAGCGCAATTTCTGGCAAAAGATACAGGGCTTGTTTCCCTTGCGCGATGCAATCTTCAATCAGTTTAAAATAGATATGTGTCTTACCGCTTCCGGTGATTCCTTTTAACAGCACCGGCTTCTTTTGCGCAAAACCATCGAGTATCTCACGATAGGCCGTTTCTTGTAAAGAAGACAGGATATTAGGTTTCAATTCAACCGGCGCATCAAATTTGATACGGTCAACTTCAATCTTTTTGATGGTGAAGACTTGCTTATCGAGTAGCGCATTTAGTTGTGCTGAACTAGCTTCTGCCTGCTTTATCAATTCGGTCTGAAGCACGTCAATTTGAGTTTGCTTCAGATGTAAATACGTCAGTAACAGATTTAATTGTTTGGGTGCTTTTTCAAGTTGAGAAAAAAGGAGCTTGAGTTGCGCTTCATCTTGATATTGTTGCGTCAGAAAAACGTACTTCTCTTTTTTAGGTTGATAATTTTCGTACATATTTTCATAGACACTCACCAACCCTTTTTCGAGTAACGAATTGACCACCTTCCACGCAGAGGTCGTATGCACAATCTGTTGCACATCATCAATCGTTATATCCTTATGGTTGTTTTTCATACGAATGCGCTAAAAATACAACTAAAATTTTAATAGGAATTTAGTCTTGAATGTCAACAATGCCTAAAAGTAGACGCTGACTAGCTGACAATCGGCAACAAGGTTGTTTGAGCTTTTTTTGTATCCAGGTGGTCATTTCACTTTTCAGATTGACTATTTTTTTACCTGATTCACAAATTTTCAATATAGATTTGCCCCTTTCCTCATAAAAATTTAGGTTATTAACATTCTATATGGCTTTATTAACAGGTTGATTTGCACTATCCACATTTCAAACACATAAAAAATCGCTGAAAGCAAAGACTGAACTACATTTCAGGCCAAAACTACCTACTACAAATCGATTGCTAATTGTGGATAAATAAGATTGCTAAAATATTGTGTTATTTTGAGTTAAAATGTGTTATTTTGTGGAGTCCAAAAGACATATTTTCATCCAATGGCAAAGATTTTAGGCGAATTTGAAGTGACTTTAGACCCGAAAGGAAGATTCATGCTTCCCATCGGGTTAAAGAAACAATTGCCCGAGGGTGAAGGTGGCAGCTTTGTTTTAAACAGAGGTGTCGAAAAGTGCCTGACCCTATATACTATGAAGCAATGGGAAAAAATCGAAGCGGTGATTCTAAAACTGAATGACTTCAACGATGTGGCTAGTAAGGTGAAACGACAACTCTTGAGCGGCGCTACCATATTAGAAACCGATGCAGCAGGACGAATATTGATACCAAAATCGATGTTGGCATATGCTGGCATTACCAAGGATATTGTATTCTCTGCCCAGATGAATAAAATGGAAATTTGGGATGCCGAAACGCATCGTAAAGAAACCACAATTGATCAAGCTGATTTCAAATCGATGGTTGGTTCGGTTCTTGGTAGCAATTTTTTGAACCCTTTTGACGGCGAATAGATGGAAAACGAAACCTTCTATCACCAATCAGTTCTTTTACATGAATGCATCGAATCGCTGAATATCATCCCCGACGGTACTTACCTAGATGCGACATTCGGCGGCGGCGGACACAGCAAAGAAATTCTGAAACACCTTGGACCGAAAGGTACCCTCATCGTGTTTGATCAGGACGAAGATGCAACACGCAACCTGCCGGATGACAAGAGGGTAATTTTCATACAAGAAAATTTCCGCTACGCAAGCCGTTTCGTCAGGTTGCACCATTTAAAATTAAATGGCGTGCTGGCCGATTTGGGCGTCAGCTCATATCAATTTGATACTGCTGAGCGAGGCTTTTCGATTCGATTTGATGCTATGCTCGATATGCGGATGGATAACAGAACGCCCTTGACAGCAACAAAAATATTAAACACGTACTCTGAAAAAAGATTACAAGAGCTCTTTGAACAATATGGCGAAGTCACCAACGCCAAAACATTAGCAAAAAAAATTATCGATACGCGCGGTCGAATGAAACTGAGTACCATCAATGAATTTAAACAAGCCATTGACGGATTGATGTACGGAAATCAAAACAAGTACCTCGCTCAGGTTTTTCAAGCTTTACGAATCGAAGTGAATGATGAAATGAATGCCCTAAAAGATTTTTTAGCATCCATTACCACAAGCCTAGAAGAGAATGGAAGACTTGTTCTAATCACCTTTCACTCACTCGAAGATCGCATTGTGAAACAGTGGATGAAACAAGAAAGTTTTGAAGAAGACGAATTCAGTTTCACTAATAATAATAAAAGTAAGCTATTGCAAACGGTGACAAAAAAACCAATTCTGCCAAGTGCAGAAGAACAAAAACAAAATCCGCGTTCGCGAAGCGCTAAACTTCGAGTCGCACAAAAACAAACAAAAACAACGTAATACCCCGCTCACCCCGACCACCACACCCAGCTACCCAAAACATGTCATTTGAAAAAATACCCTTATTGAAAAACCTCCCCAACTGGAAAACTATGCTCCTGTTGGCTGGCAATAAAGGCATCGTGCATAATATCCCGTTTATTTTATACTGTTCAGCATTAAGTCTTGTGTACATCACGATGAATCATTATGCCGAAAATGCCATTCGCAGCATCAATGAAACCGCAAGAGAACTGAAAGAAGACCGTTGGCGATATATCGATGAGAAATCTCAGTTTATGTTTTTGACAAAAGAAAGCCAACTCGAGATTGGAGCTTCTGCATTAGGACTCGAAAAAACAAAAGTCCCACCTTATAAAATTCAAATACGACCATGAACACTAGCAAAGACATACGGTATCGCGTGTATATCTCGTTCTTAGGTATGTGCATATTTGCTGCGTTGATCCTATATAAAGGAGGCCTCATCTATTTCAAGGAAGGGAAAGAATTAAAATCATTAGCCGACAGTCTACATACACGAATTTCAGTCATACAGCCTGAACGAGGTAATATTTACAGCGAAGACGGCTCACTGCTCTCCTCTTCAATTCCTGAATTTGATTTGCGTATCGATATGAAGGCCATCCCAAAAGATACCTTCTATAAATACATTGAGCCGCTATCAAAGAGCCTCTCAAATACCTTGAAAGAATTTACCTGGACCGAATACAAAGAAAATCTTTCCAATGAATATGCACAAGGGAACCGCTATTTCTTATTGAAGAAAAAAGCCAACTATGCACAATATCTAGAAGTTAAAAAATTTCAACCGTTTTGTAAAGGACAAAATAAAGGCGGCTTCATTGCTGAATCGAATACGAAACGTATCAACCCATTTGGTTTATTGGCAAATAGAGTGGTAGGTCTGTATCGAAAGAATGCGCAGAATATTGGTATCGAACGTCGCTACAATACCTACCTTCAAGGAAGTCAAGGACAACGAATTGAACGTAAGATTGCAGGCGGGACTTGGATGCCAATCGACGGTTCGGAAATAGACCCAGAGAATGGAAAAGATATCTTAACCACAATCGATGTCAATATTCAGGATGTAGCAGAAAATGCATTGTTGAAGCAAGTCGAAAAAGAACAAGCTACGTTCGGAACCTGTATTGTCATGGAAGTTAAAACAGGAAAAATCAAAGCGATGGCCAATCTTGGTCGCCGACCAGATGGTAGCTATGGCGAAGATTATAATTATGCCTATCAACGAATTGAACCGGGATCTACCTTCAAACTAACTTCATTGATTTCATTATTCCGCGACAAACTAATTAATATCAATGATAAGATTGATTGTCAAGGTGGCGCGTGGAGAATTGGACCATACACCATTCACGATAGTCATGCAGGACTTGGCGTGCTTACGATCAAGGATGCGTTTGCACATTCATCAAATGTGGCCTTTGCTAAATTAATTTACTCAAATTATAACGACAAGATCGGAACCTATTGGTCCAATCTGCATGCCTTGCGACTTGATATAAAAACAGGTCTTGACCTTGATGGCGAGTCGCGACCAAGTTTCAAACGCGATTCAGCAAAAAACGGCGCCTACTCCCTAGCCTATATGGGCACAGGCTATCTTGTGATGATTACCCCGTTGCATACTTGCATGGTATACAATACAATCGCCAACGGTGGAAAAATGATGAAACCTTATCTGGTGAACAGTGTACGCGAATACGGCAAAGACATTTTAACCTTCCAACCTACTGTGCTTGAAGATCATATTGTTGATTCGTCGTCATTGGAACAAATTAAAAGTGCGATGAATGAAGTAGTGGAAAGTGGCACTGGTAAAGATTTAAAAAACCCTTTCTATACCATCTGCGGAAAAACAGGTACTGCACAGGTTGCTGATAAAGGTATTCGTTATACAGACAAAGTGTATCACGGTTCATTCGTTGGATTCTTTCCAAAAGAAGATCCTCAATATACCATCTGCGTTGTGCTTCGAACAAGACAAGGATCGTCAAATTATTATGGTGGATTAATTGCACTGCCGGTATTTAAAGAAGTGGCAAACAGGTTATATGCAATCAAGATGCACGAAAAAAATAACATCGCCAATCAAGAAAAAATTAAAAACGTATTACCTGCAAAAAGTATCAAAGCAGAACAATATAATATCCTTGCAAGCAAACTTGCTATCGCGAAAAAAATACCGAACGCACCAGGTTGGCTACAAAATATTTCAACTGACAGTCTTGGAAATCTTACCTATGCAGCACTTCCTACCTATGCAAATCAGGTGCCTGATGTAAGTGGTATGGGGTTGAAAGATGCATTATACGAACTTGAGAAAGCCGGATTAAAAGTAATACCGCAAGGGAAAGGAAAAGTAATCACACAATCTATTGCACCTGGATCAACCTATTCAAAAGGACAAAAAATAACTATACAGCTAAGCTAAGTGAGACTACTGCAAGACATATTATCTAATCTACCAACCATTTCAATCCATGGCACAAGCAATCGTGAAGTGAATACACTTTGTATCGATTCAAGATTGGTGAAAGAAGGTAGTATGTTTATCGCAATCAAAGGTAGTTCGGTTGATGGTCATCAATTTATTGCTACAGCTATCGAACATGGTGCGACTTCCATTTTATGCGAAGCAGTGCCAACAGAAAGAAACGATCAAGTGACCTATATACAGGTGCAAGATGCCGGTATCGCTGTAGGCTTAATCGCATCAGCGTTTTATAACAACCCTTCATCCACATTAAAAGTTGTTGGCATCACGGGAACGAATGGCAAAACAACCTGTGCTACGTTGTTGTTCCAATTGTTTACACAACTTGGGTATACATGTGGCTTGATTTCAACAGTACAAAATCAAATCGGACACACGATTCTTCCATCTACCCACACAACACCTGATGCTGTTTGTTTGCAACAATTATTGGCGCAGATGACTGAGGCCAATTGCACCCATGTCTTTATGGAGGTCAGTTCGCATGCCATTCATCAACACAGAATTTCAGGTATTCAATTTGCAGGCGGATGCTTTACCAATATCACCCACGACCATTTAGATTACCATCACCACTTCGATGAATACATACGAGTCAAAAAAATGTTCTTTGATGAACTTCCTTCGAATGCATTTGCACTCACTAACGCAGATGATAAACGCGGACCAGTGATGTTGCAAAACACGAAATCACTGAAGAAAACATATTCCCTAAAAACCATGGCCGACTATAAAGGCAAGGTTCTTGAAAATAATTTGTCAGGATTGGTGATGAGTGTCAACGGCGAAGAAGTATTCTTCCGAATGATAGGCGAATTCAATGCCTATAATATCTTATGCGTTTACGGGGCCGCTGTTCTATTAGGCGAAGACAAACAATTGGTATTGCAATATCTCAGTATGCTGCAAGGCGCGGAAGGACGTTTTGAATGTATCCACTCGAAGATTGAAAACATACTAGGCATCGTTGATTATGCGCACACTCCAGATGCCTTGCTCAATGTGTTGGCTACCATCAACAAATTGAGAAAAGGAAATGAGACATTATTTACGGTAATCGGTTGTGGTGGTGATAGAGACAAAACGAAGCGCCCTGTTATGGGCCTAGTGGCATGCGAACATAGCGACAAAGTAATTTTCACATCCGATAACCCACGTTCTGAGGATGCATCAGAAATTATAAAAGAGATGGAGGCTGGTGTGGCTGTTCATCAACGCAAAAAATATGTAAGCATTATGGACCGCAAAGAAGCTATCAAAACGGCCTGCAGCATTGCAGAAGGTGGAGACATTATTCTTATTGCCGGAAAAGGCCATGAAAAATACCAAGAAATCAAGGGTGTAAAATATCCGTTTGATGATAAATTAATTACTGAGGAGATGTTTGAACTTTTAGAAAAATAAAAACACAACATGCTGTACCATTTATTTACATATCTTAAAGAACAGTTTAATATGCCGGGAGCCGGGGTATTCTACTTTATATCTTTCAGAACAGCTATGGCCATCATTCTGTCATTGATCATCTCATTGGTTTATGGCAAACGTCTAATCAAATATCTTCACAAAAAACAAATCGGTGAAACCGTTCGCGATTTGGGACTTGAAGGTGAAAAACAAAAATCAGGAACACCAACGATGGGTGGCATCATCATTATTGCTGCCATTCTGATACCAACATTACTTTTTGCTCGCGTAGAGAATGTCTATATTTTATTGATGGTTATTTCAACCGTATGGCTCGGATTAATTGGCTTCCTCGATGACTATATCAAAGTATTCAAAAAAAATAAAGAAGGACTTGCAGGCAGGTTTAAAATTTTGGGGCAAGTTGGTTTAGGCATCATTGTCGGTGCCACACTTTACTACAACCAAAATGTCTATATCATTCGCGAAACTACAGGCGGTCGACCAGCGACTTATAGCACAGCCGACAAAGTACTGAAAGACAATATTGTTCGGATTGATGACAAAGGCAGAACACGCACGTATGCAAGAGTAAAAAGTGCTGTTACCACAATTCCTTTTGCAAAAAAACATGAGCTTAGTTATGCTAAAATAGCCTCATGGTTCGGACAAGGTGCTGTAGACTTCTTAACACCTATTATCTATATCCTCTTCGTTATTTTCATTATCGTCGCAGTTTCAAATGGCGCTAATATCACCGATGGATTAGATGGACTAGCCACAGGTACGAGTGCGATCATCGGTATTTGTCTAGCCCTTTTTGCCTATGTTTCAGGGAATTTTAATTTCGCTCAGTACCTCAATATTATGCCGATTCCGAATCTAGACGAGCTCTCGATTTTCATTGGTGCCTTCGTAGGGGCATGCATCGGATTTTTATGGTACAATAGCTACCCAGCTCAAGTGTTTATGGGTGATACAGGCAGTTTGGCTTTAGGAGGCATCATTGCATCACTAGCCATTATTATCCGCAAGGAATTATTAATCCCAATAATCTGCGGCGTCTTTCTCATTGAAAATTTAAGTGTGATTATACAAGTAACATTTTTCAAATATACCAAACGTAAATATGGCGAAGGCCGACGCGTCTTTCTGATGTCGCCACTTCATCATCATTATCAAAAGTTGGGTTATCATGAAAGTAAGATAGCCATTCGATTTTGGATCATAGGAATTGTACTGGCGGTATTAAGTGTAGTGACATTAAAAATGCAATAAAAAAAATAAGAACTAAAAAAACGAAGTGGAATTTAATCTCATCATACTAGGAAGTGGCGAAAGCGGAACAGGAGCAGCCTTGCTTGCAAAGCAGCGCGGTATTTCTGTGTTCGTGAGCGACAGAGGGCTTATTCCTGAAAAGTATAAGATAGAACTTCAACAACATCA
>Ga0114969_10003945_pt1 | contig 11851 bp, 8 predicted proteins | sample M_130807_MF_Meta_FD_87316 | JGI IMG/M metagenome (GOLD analysis project Ga0114969, IMG submission 87316) | Freshwater microbial communities from Lake Montjoie, Canada to study carbon cycling - M_130807_MF_MetaG | ecosystem: Environmental > Aquatic > Freshwater > Lake | place: Lake Montjoie...
GAGTCCCATGAATTGAGAGAGCAAATCTTTTCTTTCAGTTTGCCCCATATCAATGAAAGATCCTGCTCTATTATTCTGAACACTCAAAACGGTAAGGATAAAATCATCATAAGTTCCCACATAATCTCTGATAATGTCATTGGTGCTGCGACGAGCTTCACCGTTAAGTTCTGTAACCTTCCCAGCTTCTTCTTTCCAGAATTTAACATCTACTTTTACATTTCCTTTTTTATCGGACACGCCGTTGCGCTCAATGTAGTAGTCAACCTTGTCAATTTCAAAGTTAAATTTACATTTAAAAGACATCTTTTGAGTATTTAATACGTGAGAAGCCTTGAAGGCACGGTCACATTTATCAAAAATACAAAATGACAACGCAGACAATATACTAGATTTACCAGATGCGTTGGATGCAAACAATCCAACCACATCTTTCATCTTTGAAAAATCAATAACATTGTCTTCGCCATAACTGAACATATTATCAAACTCAAACTTCTTTGGTTTCCACCGAATGTTTCTTACGACATGTTCTTTTTGTAGCGATGCATTCAGTTCTTTGTTGATTACACACACTCTTTGTATCAAATCGTCATCATCTATCTTGACTTTATTTTTTATATACTCTGATATCAATTTATTTTGATAATCAACGTCAACAATGTTATTGATATTTAAATTTGTATTATTAATTATATTTTTTGAAGACGCACTTGCGTCGTCAACTCTAACATAAGAAACTTCGGTCACATTTGAAACTTTATTAATCTCGGCTAGAACCGATTTAACTTCGGTTGTTACACTTTCAAAACATTTGATTCGTAATCTAGCTTTCTTGGGAATGTTTTGTATATCGGTTTTTAACTTTCCCTTGTTAACTTCTATTGTATAAAAACCATAATCGTTGGCTATTTCAAAATGTTTGAACGCCTTTGTCTTAAGATCCCAGTAAACAAATCCGTGTCCCTTAAGATCCTCTCCGTGATTTTGTTGCACCAAACTTCCGCAATAAACGATTACTGGTTTATTTTGATCTTCATCATATTGTTGAAGAATTTGATGTTTATGAATATCACCCACCAATACAATTTGGTGGTTATCAAACATTTGATTCTGAATAGATTTATTTGAAATCTTATATCCAATATCATTGACCGCATCATTTATTGCACCGTGAAATAGTGCAATTCTGTGACGTGTCTCGTTAAGACAATTTTTTGGGATATCCGCATACTTCACATACTTTTCCTGTTCGTGTTCATCAAATACAGAAAAGTTATTGAACATTATATCGCCGATGATATAAATACCAGAATCTTTTAAATAAAACAGATTTTCATTTTTGATTGGATCCACAATCGGAGTCAAACTGTCCAATCTGTTTTTGTTTGCCAATGTAGCATCATGATTTCCCGCAATCAAAACTGTGGGCCTCAATCTGGCTAAATTTTGTAGAAAGTCTGACGCAATCTTTACACACTCAGGACTCAAATCACTTTTACTGTGAAACAAATCACCCAAAACTGCAATCAATGTAGTAGATGGAGTCTTTTCAATTGCTTTATATAAACGCCCGAACACTTCCAAATATTCGTCGTGCCTTTTTGTAAGCCTTATGTGTACATCTGCGATGTGCAAAATGTTTGTGAACTCACTTATTTTACATTGTAACTTAGTAACCATATTATATCATAACCTTTAGTTTAAATAGTTTTTCAAAATCTATAATATCACATTCTTCTATTATTTTCCAAGTTTTTTCAAATCCCAAGACACTCGGATCTTTGTCTTTAAGAGTTATTAATTTGGTTGGAATATTATTTTTAATTAAAAAATCACATATTTTAATTGCATCGTTGATTGCATCGTCGTCCAACAATACATTTACCATTGGAACATCATATTCCAATAATTTCATTTTTAATTTTTTACTTAAAGTTTTTCCGAAAAGTGGCACTGAATTTGTTCTTACTGCCATTGCATCAAACGGACCTTCTACGAGTGTGATAGGTTCTTCAAAATTTGTCAAAAGATCAAATCCGATTATGTTCTTTGAAAATGAACAATTCACGTATTTTAGGTATTTTGTTTCATAAAAACTTCTAGCTGTATAAAAATTTAAAAATCCAGACGAGTCATATGATGGCACGATTACTCTGTTTCTTAACTCACCCTCAGTTGCATATCCTATATTATATCTTATAATATCCTCCCGTGTTATTCCTCTGTTTTTAAGATATACCAATGCATGACGATATGGAAGTTCTGAACTCGGTTCCCACATCGGCTTATACTCATTTGGCAATTGTAAAACTGTGTGCGATACTTCCTTGACTTCATCAAAAAGTATTTCAAAGTCTTTCTTCGGAGCAGAAAAAGATTTACTTTCTCCAAATATATTATAATAAGACGCTGGGGCTTTGAGTTTTTTAAATAGGGTTTTTAAATTTAAACCTCCAAAACCACATACCCAACAATGATACTTACCCGTCACCAAATTGACCTCAAGTTTTCGTTTATAATGCTTGCAAACCGGACAAAAATACACCGCATCAGTTCCCTTTCGTATCTTGGGAGTCTGATTTAGCAGTTTATTTAAACTGTTTATTATGTTTTCTTGATATAATAACATCAATTATATCATACCATCAGAAACTTCTTCTATCAATTTTTTATTTGGATCCATTTTTACCCACGGTTTTTTCTCAAGAGCAACTGCAACTTTCATTAATTTGATTGGATCAATCAGAGATTCAACCTCTTCATAATTCTTTTTCTTTTTCTTTTTCTTTTTTGAATCACCCAGCGAACCACTTTCTTCGTTTAAAGACGCATCATCAGTTGTTTCTTCTACAGTATCATCTTGCGATGTCATGTGAGGAATATCCGGTTGATTTACATTTTCTTGTGTATATGTCTGGGGTTTTGGAACATAACCAACGGCGTTTCTTGCCAACATACCTTGAATCAAATATCGTTTATAGTCATCATACATTTTCTGATAATATTCAAACGCAGAAATTATATCTCTGTATTGGAACTCTGTGAGCTTCATTTTTGCACACGATTTATTTTCGTTCCATTTGAATGCGGGAACGTCCAGTATCATACACACTATGTTTAACAACAATTCTCTTTCGTTTTTATCTCGGAATAAAAGTATATAATCATTTTTTTCATCTAAATCGCAGAGGTCACTCTCTGATATATTATACTTGTCACATAACCGTTTAAGCTTTTCTTTCGCAGATACAGATTCTCCACTAACCCCCTTGTCAGCGAGAGCTTTTACTTTTCTTATCAGTTCTATTATCTTTTGCTGGGTCATAACAACTGGCAACTATTGCATCATACATATCACCATTTCGTTCATCCCAGTTACCTTTTTTATTCAAAACGGTGAATTTCTTGATGTTAGGCATTAGATTTTCCAATTCTGACTTTACAAATTCTTTGGACTTGACTCCCTTTATTCTACATTTTCCAAATAACTGTTTTCGTATGGTATTAACTGACAACAAGTTTACGGGACATTTGAAATGTTCTTCCACTATATATGCAAATACAGCATTATGACGGGCAAGTGTAATAATCACTTGTTGGGATGTAAACCCACCAGCGAAGCCACTTAATGCGGCTTCCAAGTTGATTTGTGTCATCTGTTTGATGTGTTGGTTCTTTTGCAATTCGGATACAACCGCAAAAGTTTTTTCTTTGGTAGTATCAAATTTTTTAGTGTCAACAAATCCCGCGTCAAGTATTATTCCATTTTCACAAAATGCCCAACCCGTTACCGATGTAGACGAATCCAGTCCTAATATAACCATATACTAATATATAGTATATTTCACTTGTAACGTTTATTATTAAATCCCTTTATATATTGAGAGAGTTGTTTGGATACAGATCCTTGTGCATCTTTAAAACCGGTTTGGGTTTCTTTAATCTTGAAACCACCTTCACGATACAATGTATCTTGAATGTTTACCGAATTGCGGTCTGTTGGAACTATATCACCCGCAGTAGTATCAATTTTTTTAGCATTGAATGAACCACCTGCGGATTGAGTGTTATATCTATCTTCTAAGGTTTTAACCAAAGAGTCTCTTGAAATTGGATTAGGCATATATTATAGGTAGTTTATTATAAATATTGTCAAACATCCCATTTTACCAAAATATTTATCGGAAAATCTCCACTGTTTTTAATAGGAGTTCCCAATTTTCCGATTGCAACCAAATCTGTTCCACTATATAACCCAACAGTTGTGACATATGGAGCTAAAAATGAACCAGTGTTATCAACCGAAGAACTATATTGATAGTTAACGAATTCGTCATTAATGTAAGATGGGTTTATCTTACTTGTTTTAATATCCAAATAACTTATAAGATCTGTATATTTGGATCGTGTAGATTTTGGGGTGACAAGACCCTTATATATATTGTCAGTCAATTGATGACTAAAATACTTCCACAATATAAACATATCATTTATGTTTACCGACCCATTTCCGTCAATATCTAAATCAGATTTGATACCATTCAAATATGTAGAATATTGAGAGGTTAATAATGAACCACTGAAATAATTAGTTACCGTTCTTGATATCGGTGCATTTTGGATATCACTTTGTAATCCGCTATAATAGTTGAATAAACTGGTTTCATAGTCATTTTCTATGATAACGCTCCACCACCTTTCATTTCCTAAGTTTAAATTGCACATGTATCTCAAGATCAAGTCTATATCTTGGAAATCAAATTTCTTATCTTGGTTTATATCATATGTGAATGTGTTTCTGTATACCGAAGTCGGATTGGTACTGACATTGAATTCTCCAGGCACAATTTCACAAATTATTTGATTTTCATGCAAAGTTATTTGTGAATTATATTTCACATTGTAATATGGTAACGGATATTGGTATGGACCATCATTTACCATCAATTTATCAAATAATGAACCGGACGTTTTTAGAACCAGTTCTCCGTTTCTATAAAATACATTCCCAATGTGATGATTGTCATTTAAATCTGAAAAATTGTAATCGTATGAATATCCATGTATGTTAGTATAATTGGAAATTGATTCTGTAATGTATCTGTTAGTATCTGACAACAGACACGGAGATCCAACTATTATTGATTTGTCTGATAATGATACGTCAAAACCAAACACAGTATGTGGTTTGCCCGGCGTTTTTATCTTTGTCAAATTCTGTTGGGGGGACCAAGACGATGATGTATATTGATATAAATAAACATATCCCAAACAAGTATTCAAATTGTAAGTTGATTCATCAAACAGAACTTGGTTTAGTGACTGTGTAATAAAACTGCTACTGAACGGAAAATTGTGTTTTAATGACGATGCAACTGCAAAATTTCCAAAAATATCAACGTTATATCCAAGTTTATTGTCTTTGAAAACGACATCATTTTCATCAAATACTCCTCCGTAAAATTTGTGGTCAAATACCCATTTGTTTGTTAAATTGCATTTATAGTAAAAGAATACAGATCCACGTTTTCGAAGTTGGGAACCGTCATATTCATAATATTGTGATTCAAATGGACATCCAACTATAGCTTTGTCTCCATAAATTGATACACTATAACCAAATCCGTCATAAGTTTGTGGTTGCGCCGAATACGGATACATATTTACATAAGGTAGAACGTAATTAAAATCGTTGTCTGCACTTAAAATTGAATTTTCTTTCCACCCAAGCGAAGATGATTCAAAAATATAAACCGATCCAACTGATGACACTGACGAACTGTTTCCAACAATCAATTTGTTGCTGCCACTTGGATCCAATTTTAATGAATAACCAAAATAATCACCGGACACACTATTACTGCCTGTTAATGTTTGGGTATAATTCCAACTTGATCCTGATTTGTTGTAAATATAAACCGCACCTTTATTGTTATACTTTCCAATACAACCTATTGCTAAAACATTTTTGCAAACGGAAACGTTATAACCGAAACTACCAGTTTCATCATTGAAAGAACTGGTTATAGTAAATTTTGGAATAATTGAGGTAGTAGATAAATCATAAATATCCACATCAGACCCCGTAATAACTGAGGTAGGATTTACAACACTACAAGTAAAATATCTAGTTGCAATTGCCAAATCGTTTTCGTAAATGGAAAGTGAATGTCCATATTCATTTTCAATTTTATTTATCGAAATATCATCATCAAAGTCATATATCAAAAATTGACCGTCTTCTGTCAACCAATTTTCATTTTGGTGTACATAAAAAACACTGTCAGTATTTTGATCGAGTGTTTTTTGTAGTATCAGATAATCTTCATATTTATTATTTGAATAATTATACTTTTTGACCGATACTTGACCGACTGATAGCCCACTACCGGAAAGAAAAGACGGAGGAGATCCTATTGCAACATAATCACCATATGTCGCAACACAATATCCATAATTTTCATTTTTTATTGTAAAATTCATTTTGTATTAAAAATTATTTATATCATATATTTATTTTTAACGTGGTAGTTGTAGATCCACAATAAAACCCATCAGAAATTATAGAAAATATTTCATATGTTCCTGGGTTTGTTGGTGGAGTTTCAAAACCATTATATGTAGTCGTAGTTTTTAAATTTGAAGGATTTGTGGTAACTGTCACCGATTTTGAAAAACCATCGTATGTTTGATTCGTATTTGTAACATTTACACTAGCAGATACACAATTGTATGTTAAATTTTGAACATCAACGAATTTTGGGCCGCTCAATTTTAAATTGCTATTTCCGTCATCTATTACAACAAAGTTTCCATCCTCCAATTTTTGTTTTATTTGTACACTATTCGGTACTACTTTTTCACCGAACTTGTTTTGAGGAACATTGAATACATAAATTTGTTTTGGTAATGTTCGGTTGACATCAATTGGATTCAATGATTCCAATCCGAAAATTTGAGTGGGGTTTGCTGTCTCTTTATAAAACATATTTTTAGTGGTATTGTATACCAACAATTGATACGTTCCGTCTATATTTGTAGGATTTGTATTCGGATTGTAATATTTACTTGACGTTGAATAAAATGTTGTACCGGTTATTTCTTGTCCGATTCGGAATCTCAAAAAATCATCATCTTGTTGTTGATAACATATCGCAGATGAAAATGCAGACGAAATCTGAGACATTTGTGTTCCGTCTTCGTAATCAAAGAAAGTCAAAAACAAAGATCCGCTCTGACTACCACTTTGCCAATTTATTGTATTATCACATATCTGATTTTGAGAATTCCAAGATTTATTGGCAACAAATGGAGTAGATCGTATGTCATTTCTTTTTAACGACTTAATCATGATCTTTTAGAAGTCCAATTTTATTTTTATCAAGGCTTCTGTGTCAAAACTTTTCATTATTGGTTGACTCGTTTTTGCTACTGCAACCAAATCATTATTGTCATTATATAATCCAATTGTGGTTATATAAGTTTTCGGATTTGTATAAAAATCGGTGAAACGAATCTTTCCAGCACTTCCGGTCACAAAAGTTGAATTGTTAGAATAATTATATTCTTGATTTTTTACACGAACGAAATATTGTTTTGAAGGCAAAAATTCAGATTTTCTTACTTGGAAATAACTGTTGTTACATTTAGTAATTGCGGACAATATCAATTGTTGATTTAATTGATATGGACCCGTATTGATTGTAGAACCTGTTAATTCAGTTCCAACTACAGTTCCCAATTTATCTGCGTTTAATACTATGATACCTGCCTTTGGATATAAATTTCCAATAGCATTATATTGTCCACTTGAATATGCGGTTGCAACTCCATTTACTATACTACCACTGATAATATTGTAAGAATCGTTGACTGCATTGGTTAGAGTGTAATCATCAATGAATGTGAATATTCCTTTACTGCCACTCAAAGAAAATTGAATATTACCTTCATCAATTCTATCTTTATATTGGTTGACTGAAAATGCCAAAACATAAATATTTGACGACGTTATTGTTGTTGTGGTGGTTCCCGACGATGCGGTTAAAAATGTAAATGATTGTTGTGTTGATGGTAACAAAACATTCTTATATTGGGAATATATAACTTTTGATGGATATGCGTGGACGGTACTCACATCTGTAGCAGAAGTTCCATTTCCATATGCATTTCCGAATGCAACGGAAAAGAAAGGTTGTCCAGCATAATATACATCGTTATAATACAAACCATTTTTCAAATCATTCATATTGGAGCCTGTAGCTACAACTTGATATGGATTGGTGTAGAACGAAGATTGTAATGCTCCGACATTACCACCCGGCCAAAGAGGTGAAGAAACTCTGGTGATTTTTCCATTAACTATGTCAGTAGATTCAAATTGGGTAAATAGCATAAAATTATACGGTTACTGTTACTGGAATGGTTACGCTGCCACCACTTTCATTTCCTATGATTGTTAAGTTGGTAGTCGTAGTTTGTGCGACACCTGGATTTGGCAAAAACTTGAATTGTAGTCCCACCACAACTTGCGAAGTTACAACAGAAACGCCAGTAAAAGATGTCACAGTATTTGATACGGTTGCAGAGGAAACATTTATGGTTGGAACAATTGTTCCAACGTTACTATTTGCCAATATAGCCGTGTATCCAAGCGTAGTATTGTATGTCGGGTTTGTACTTGGAGATATAATTGAGTCTCCGGTAAATGTATAAGGAATATTTATATTAGTAACATTCAACGTAATCACCGGAATAGTAGTAACCCCTTGATTTAAGGTAACCAATTTGTACTTCATCAATTGGGTTTCATCAAAGAAAGCTTCAAGAATGGGTGTGTTGCGGATTGCAAAGTCGTTGTAATTGGAACCTTCTGGGTGATTTGGGTCATATAAACTATAATCAATCTCGTCGTCGGCTAATGCAAACGACGTGATATTTAGGTTTCCATTTTGTGCCAACAACTCTCTTCCTTTTTTGGTCAGTGTTGCATCAACTATAATTGATTTGTTATCTAGATATGCCATATGTATATAAATAGTGTAGTTTTACGGTTTTTATTATTTTATATGTTGAAAATGCTTTGACTCATACTTGAACTTTGAATTAATACCGGAGAATATGATAATGCGACTCCTTTAGAAGAAGTAATTTCATATGAACTGATTATGGTTGTGTTTTGACTATTTTGAGATTTTACAAAAATATTATCTAAATAGATGTTTCCTATACCGAACGTCGTATTAGATATTTGAATTGGATTAGAATTACTATCTGTAAATTGTTGATTACTTGGAAAATATAAAGGTGCATTATTTAAATATAATCCAAATTTTGATAATGGTTTGTTTTTATAACTTAAATGTTGGAACGGCAACACGTTAGTTATTGTAGAAGTTACGTCCACATTTGTTATATATTGGGAACCTACACCATCAGCCACCGATGATGAAACTGCCACTATTTTACGAAGTGTGACCTTTATAGGATTTTCCAATTTATCATTAATATAAACATATTGTTCGTCAACCACTTCTCGCAGACTACAAACTTTGTTTTGTTTATAATCAAAGAACGGAACATTCTGTTGAACATATGCAGTTAAATAATAATCGTTGTCATCATTTGAAATATATCCACGATTCAAATTAAATTGCTTTATTTGATTTCTGCTGACATTTTCATCAATAGTTGAAGAATATTGTTCAGACGACTGTACAATTGCAGCAATATTATCTTTAGTATCAATGTCGCCCACATTTATATTAACTTCGGTGAGTGTCGGTGGACGCAATTGAATTCGGGGTCTTTCCAATAATGAAGGTTCAATCAGAACACCGGTTAAAAGTTTAGTTCTTGCCGGTACAACATTTCGTATAGAATCAAATGTAGAATTGTCAATATAATTTTTATACAACGTCATGAATTCTTGATATAAAACAGGTTCACCGTTATATTGATAATAATTTTGACTCAAAGATTTCAAGTCTTTATATGTAGATTGGTAAATATTACCGGGATCTGCAACCGAGTTCATAACATTATAGTCACCCAAGAAATTGATAATATCATCGTCTTTCACCTTGAACGGGGAAATAAATACTCCCATTAAATTTGAATCTGGAGAAAATACATCAATATTTTGAGAAACTGTTTGAACCGGTGAAGGTGCAGATGTCAATATTTGTTCTACTTTACGAATTTTGTTATTTTTTAACTTATTGGGTCCATAATGAGAAACAAATATAGATTGTACAACATCTACTTGTTCAAACTGATATGGATAGGTAGATTGAGAGTAAAAGGTACATGCATTAGATTGTGTAACGCTGTTATTGACGAAATTATAACCACTTGCAGTCAAAGCGGACTGTCCGGCGGGCAAATGGGGTAATATTGGAACTATACTGGATGACGCCAAATTAATAGGATAATCAAAATTATATCTAAAAATAAGATCATTCCAAGTATTAGTGACATCGTTGTTTCCATAGAAATTATAGTTTCTTGAATATTCGGAGAAATATTCATCCGAAATTGGATTTTGTATTAAATTGATTTTATCCAATAATCCGGTGAAATTCTTGTTTGATGTAGGAAAATTTCCAAAATATAAATGTCCGTCTTGTGAAAATGATTGATTGTATGTTTTGGTTAAAACCATACTTGACGAGTGATTGAACACCTCGCGGTCACCGTCATATGACTTGACAACTAAATCGTACTGCGTAGGAATATAATCTTCGGTTGAATTTGTATCAAGGAACGATGACGTTGAGTTTCTTCTTAATAATACACTATAGAAACTGTCACCATTAAATATAGGTACATTTTCTATTTTCATTGACTTATCTTGTATATTGAAAATTATATCACCATAATTATCAACTTTGGATTTTAACAAAGAGATATTCCAAGAAGTATCTTTGGTTACTAAATTTATTCTTTGATTTTGAACATAACTCTTTTCTGTTTTGAAAGTAAATTCCAGAGACTTTGCAGACGATGTATATGGAAATGTTACATATTCTGTACCAGATTGGTATTTGGTGAAATAATACTTTGCGTCATATACATAACTAGTTTTGCTACTTTGGAATATATCGTTTCCTCCAAATTCACGAATAGTTAAAATGTTTAACGGAACTCCATAACAAGATAGCAACAAATTAATACATTCTTCCGTGCCTTTTGTTTTATAAATTTGTGGAAGAGTATCTAAAATCCGTTTCCAAATGATTTCATTCTTGTTTTTTGCTGAAATACTGGATGAATCCGTCGCATATGATAAGAGTGTACTTTTATTTGCAAAGTCAGTTGACGTGTCCCAGCCAAACGTCTTTAACATATAATAAACCAAATCAGGGAGATAATCGTTGCTTGATGTGGACCTATTTAAAATTGGGAAAGATTTTACATATTGATATATGTTATCAAAATGATGACCTACCATTGACAAGAACAATAGATAATCATTATTATCTTCATTCAATTTCAAATATTCTGGTGTGTTATTCACCAAACTATCAATGTTTTGAATGTCGTAATTTTCTGCGTCAATGATATAGTTGTGATAATTAGAATTAGTATCAGACAACGATCCTTGTATCAATGATTGATTGGTATACAGATACGATTCATATCCATCAAACGAATTTTGAATTGAAAGTGTGCTATTTTGTAGAGATTGAATGTCAGATGAATATGACGCGGAAATTATTGTATTACTAGATGTTGCCGCTGCCGATAAAGTTTGAATCTGAATATTGGTACTGTTTATAGATTCAAGTTTACTCTTAAATACTTTAATTCTAATAGCAGCAGATGAAAATATTACAAAATTTTCAAA
>Ga0114969_10003946_pt1 | contig 11850 bp, 11 predicted proteins | sample M_130807_MF_Meta_FD_87316 | JGI IMG/M metagenome (GOLD analysis project Ga0114969, IMG submission 87316) | Freshwater microbial communities from Lake Montjoie, Canada to study carbon cycling - M_130807_MF_MetaG | ecosystem: Environmental > Aquatic > Freshwater > Lake | place: Lake Montjoie...
ATAAATAAATTTCGTGGACGAATTTGTTATTATTTGTAAATAATAATAAAAGTTTAATAGACTTATAATGACGGTAAAACAAGAGCCTGTAAAATTCTTGACAAAATTATTAATGATTATTTTGATATAAAGAGATTTAATAAGATTATTTCACCATTTTTTGGTGGAGGTTCATTTGAATTTCATATGCAGAATAAGTATGGATTAAAATTAATAGTAAATGATAAATTTACACCATTATATAATTTTTGGAAACAGATTAAAATTGATAAAACTGTTTTATGTGATGAATTAAGAAAAATAACTTCAATAACAAAAGAAGATTTTCACAATTATAGAAAAACAATAATAACATTAAATGATAATATCTTAGAACAAGCAATTTCTTATTTTATTATTAATAGATGTTCGTTTAGTGGTTCAACATTATCAGGTGGATTTTCTCTTGAATCAAGTAAAAAAAGATTTACTATATCATCTATAAATAATATAGAATTATTAGATTTAACTAATATTGATATTTATAATAATGATTTTATTGATTTTATGAATGATAATGATAATGATAATGATAATGATAGATTATTATTCTTAGATCCACCATATTATTTAGAGAAGAAATCAAAATTATATGGCAATAATGGAGATATGCATGAGAGTTTTAATCATCAACTCTTATTTGAGTTGGTAAAAACAAAAAGAAACTGGATAATGACATATAATAACTGTGATTATATTAAAAACATTTATAAAGATTTTATAATTATTGATGTTAATTGGACTTATGGAATGAATACAGATAAAAATCATCTGAAATTGTTATATTATCTCTTTAAAATGGAGTTCCACCACGCCATCTTAATTTATAATATTTTAAACTATTTTTATTTATTGTTTCATTGGGAGAACGGCGACTTAAATATATAGCAAATGCCATTACTATTAATATGCCCCCAATAATCATTTTATTATATTATTAATGTGAAATTCTTATATATCGGATCTTTAAAAAGAATGGTGGATGTTGTGGGGTTCGAACCCACGCAGTGCAGAGCACTATATCATCTTAAGTGATACGCCTTAAACCACTCGGCCAAACATCCGATATATAATATAAAAATAATTAATTCTAGTATCCACCCCCTTTAATAACTATCACATAATTAATTATTAAAAATAATCCTTATATCTATTTTTTATAACAACATTCATTACCATGAGCATTAAGACGAAGAATAGTTCCATTAGAACAAATGCCATTAACTGGTCTTCGCATAAAAGGACATTTATTTTTGATATTAGCTTTATCCTTTTTTTCTTTTTGATTACCTTTTTTAATTTTCTTTTTAAATAATTCAGATAAATTAATATTTAATGAAGATGATGAATTAGACCTACTATTCATTTCTTTAATTTGACTATTATATAAATAATAATCTATTGAAAGTTTATGTAATACTTTTTTAATATCTTTTATTAATTTATCTTTTGCTGGTATAATCTTATAATATATCTTTTCATCACATGTCTCTGTTATTAATCCATTTTCAGGATCTAATGGAACTGATATATAATTATGAATAATAACCTTCTTCTTTAATTTTGAATTTTCATCTATATCATCATGTGATTTATATCTAATACAACGACCTTCTATCTGTTCCTTTGCTGATATATTCCAAACTGGGTCTATTTGATGAAAATGCTGAATATGTTTAAAACTAATACCTTCCTTTATAGATGGAGAACCTAAAATAACTCTTATTATTTTACCATCAATATTTCTAACAGAATTTAAAATATTTTTAATATCTTGTTTATCTTTATCCTTTAAAGTTCCATCCCATATAATATAACTTTTATATTTCTTATATTTTTGAGGATTATCTAAATAATTAACCCATCCTTTACTATCTAAATAATCCTTTATTATATATAAACATCTTTGAACAAAATTTGAATATATTAAATGTTTTCCTATATTATTTTCAATTAAATTAAATAATCTTTTTAATTTTGGTGCATATTTATCTAAATTACCTAATATCTTATCAATTTGCGTATAATCATATACTGATATACACGTTTGACGCTGTTTCATCATAAAACTTTCTGCATCATCATTTTCATTTTTACTATTTTTACCTTCTTGAATATTTATTAAAGTTTTTTCCTGTTCTTTAGATAATGGTATTAATTCATTTTCAATCTCAACTTTTGGAAAATCCTTTCTATCGGCAATCTCATAATAACTTACTTTACCTTTAATATAAGGTAATAATTCTTTTATTGATTTAATATTTTCATTAATTGGTTCCTTATGTAATAATTTAACCAATTCAACAAATTGCATATAATTATCAAAAACAGGTGTAGCAGTTAGGAAAAACATTTTACAAGTTTCGTGTGCATAACGTGATATATATCTCATAATTAGAGCTCTAATGAATTTATGTTTTAATAATAATTTATTTTTATCATACATTTCTTTAATATTTGTTTCATCAATATAATTAGCAATTAAATTATGAAATTCATCAATTACTAAAATCCTATTTTTAGTTAATTTCTTAAGAGTTGAATTAATATCTACAGATTTTTTAAAAAGATTTATTATAACTTCATATGAAATTATTGTATATTTCTTCTCAATAATATTATTGAAAAATGAACGCATCTTACTCCTATCATTATCACTTGTTTTTGGGTCAATAAATATCTTATATTCTTTTCTATATTTCATACCAAATAATATTATTAATTCATCTATATAATTAGTTTTTAATCGTGCTGGTAATATAACATTAACTTTATATTTAGGATTTTTTTTCATCAATGTTTCGCAAATTAAAATAGAAGTTCTTGTTTTGCCTGTACCTATACCATGATATACTAATAATCTATCAACTTCATCAACATCATTCACATATTTTTCTAAAAATAATTGTTGTTTTAATCCATCACCATCATTTAAATATTTATTATAAGTTTTAAATATCTTCGTTCTCATAAATGAAATTCTATATAATAATTAGATTTTAATAATAAAATAGTGATAAAATGGCAGTTATTATAGGAATGAAACAACGTGCTAAAACTTATCAATTATTACAAGAAAAAAATAATAATTATTATCAAATAAATAATGATATATCATCAAATTTATTATATTTAAATACTGAACCGAATGCTTATAATGATGCTACTATCAATTTTAAAAACAATTTTCAATTTGGATATATCAATAATAAAATGAGTATTAATAATTTAAGTAATTTATTATCAATTGATAATACAAGCATTGATTTATATAAAAATACTTATATTCATTCAAATTTAACTGTTAATAATTATTTACATACCTCAAATAATACAACATATTTTAATAATAATATTAATATAACTCTTAATAACACTCAAAATTCTTTTAAAATTAATTTGAATAATTCTGAAAATCCAATTGCAAATATTAATAAAAATGAAGCTAATTTCAATACTAATATTATATGTAGTAATAATATTACTATTAGAGATAAAGGTACATTATATACAAATTTTATAGATAGTCCAAATTTGGAACCTGTTGTTATTAAAAATATGCAATTTGCTGAAAGTCTAAGAATTCTAACAGCAAATATTATTCAAAATATATCAATTGATAATGATATTATATTCTCAAATTTAACTGATTTTTATAAACCAGGTGTTCCAAATAGTTTAACTAATATACCAGGAGATGCTTTATTATGGAATACATATATGATTAATAATAATATTAATAAAACCGATCCCTTGTTTACAAGACCTAATATAAATGTTATTAAATATGCTGATAATATAATAGGTGGTTTAAATATATTAGAATTTAGAACTGCAAAATTAGCAACTGGCAATATTAAGACAAAAGTTTATTCTATTAATAATGATGGCTATATGTGTATAGGTGAAGATAATAATAAAGATATTCCTCTAAAAATTAATATTACTCCTCCAAGTTCTAATATTATCCAATATACAAATATTAATAATTTTAATAAATCATTTTCTATTACTTCTAATGGTTTTGTTAATATAGGTTCTATCAATCATACTAATAATCAATTAAATATTATCAAAAATAATAATGAAAATCACTCAAATACTGACTTAATTTCCTTAAATATAAATAATATTAATTATACATCAATAATAGGAGAAATAAATATACCATTTAAAATCAATGATAATTTAAATGAAATTATTTTTAATTTTAGCAATTCTTCACCTATTTTAGGAGTTATTCCAATAACAATAACTATAACAAATTCATTTATACAAAATAATATAATTTCTATCAATTCTTCTATTTATGAAAATACAACTTATTATAATATTGATTCTACTTATTTAACTAATAATGGTAGTTTATTAAATTTCACTGAAAAAATTAACCATAAATTTAGAAGTCCTTTAAATACATTTAAAATAGATAATAATGGTCTAAGAATAGGAGATACTTTTAAATTTCAAATATATAAATATGATATAACTAAACCTGATATAACTTCAGAAAATCATTATAAAATAATTCATTATTATAATTTAAGTCCAACAAGAAGAATAACTTATGAATTTTATATTCATAACAATCTTAATTATAGTTATAGTTATAATGGAACTTATATTCCCGTAAAAACTAATTTTATTACTGCTTCATCAAATAATATTACTTCATTTTCAATGTCTGAATATGGAAATATAGGTATTGGCACTAATTATACTGATATATATAATATTTATACATCATCTGCATTAATTAGTGATATTAATTGTAAAACAATAAATAATCCTTTAACAAAAAATATTTCATATAATTATTGTAGTTTAAATAATATTAATGCTATAAATAATGCTTCTTTTATTTCAACTGATTTAATTATAGCAGCTTCTAATTTCACATCAAATTTCTCAAATATTAATACTATTATTAATAGTAATTTAAATATTTTAGGAAATAATGGCACAGTAAGAATAAATACTAAAACAATATTTGGAAATGGAGACCAGGTTAATGGTTATAATATTACAATAAATACTTCTAATTATAATGGTAAAGGAATAGTTATTAAAAATGATAATAATAATATTAACCCTTCATTTTTAATATATAGCACAGGTTCAAATTCTTATCCATTATTAGAATTAGATAATACATTAGCTTCTTATAAAATTTCTATAAATTCAAATAATAATTTTGAAATTAGTAATACAAAAAATGGGGCAATACTATTTTCAAATAATTCTCAAATTCCTTCGGTAAATAATTTAAATAATAGTATTTCAATCCTTAATAATAGTTTCGCAATATTTGAAGATGCTAATTCTAATATTAAGATTTTTCTGGGTAAATCTACTATACATGAGAATTGGATAGATACAATTAATACAATTGGATTTAATAATAGTATTGATGATTGTATTAATATGTATGGGAATTTAAATTTTTGTCGCACTGACAATACTCATATTATTAATACTTATACTAATAATAATAAACTTAAAATGGGCTTTGGAGCTAGTAATATAAGTGCAGAAGGATTATATATTGATTTATCAACAATTATAACATCAAATTTAACAGCAAAAAAAGATATATATTTAGAAGGAACAATATTAACTACTTCAGATTCTAATCTTAAAAGTAATATTATAAAAATTCATAATCCTCTAACTAAAATTAATAATATTAGTGGTTATACGTATATAAGAACAGATACTTCAAATTATGAAACAGGATTATTAGCACAAGAGGTTAAAAATATTCTTCCCGAGGTCGTTAAATATGAAAATAATCATTATAATATTGCTTACGGTAATATGAGTGGTTTATTTGTAGAATGTATAAAAGAATTAAATAAAAAAATAGATATTTTAACTGAGAAATTAGAACTCCTTAAGGAATAACTTCTCATAAAAACAATTTTTATCATAGGTGAAATCACCAACTTTAAAATAAAGTTTTGAATATTCATTGCATTTCTTGCAAATACATTCATCATTATTTTTAATAATTATGAAAGGAGTATTTATAATAGTCCATCCAAATTTCCTATTAATCATTTTGCAAATTCTCCTAATTAAATAAGGTTCTTCTATTTTCAATCCTCTAATTAAAGAGGTTTTCATTTCATATATATCAAATCTAATTTTTGCTATTTCTTTTTTCCGTTCATATCCAAGATAATCAATATATGTACCTGTCGTTTTAGAATATCTAATACCCTTATTATCCATTATAAATCCATTACATAACATATCTAAATTATTAAATGGAGGTTCAAGTTCATTACATTCATCTTCCATATTTAACAGAGGATAGGAAATATCAAATATTAAAGTTTTATTATTAATAATTAATGAAATTTCTCTATGTTCTATTAATGAAAATATACCAGTATATGTAAAATCATTATTTTTAATTATAAGCACTTCTCCATATGTTCCCAATTCTTCAATGAAGTTTTTAGCTTCCTTCTTACTTTTAAAATAAATATCCATATCATTAGGAATAATTGTGCGTTTAATTAGAGATTTTGCTATTTTAATATTATTAATATCTTTTTCTAAATATCCATATGTATAATAAAGTTCGGTATAATAATTTTTAATCATTTTATCACGTACATAACCTCCATAAATAACACCATTAAAATCATACACAACTGATTCAATATCAGTATATAATACCATTATATTGATTATGAATTTATAATTAAAATATCATTTTTTATTATAATGAAAATACATAAACATCTGTCAAATACTTATTTAGCCTTTAATTTTATAGTTGGTACTATATATTTATTATGGATTTTCTTACTTTATTATAATAAATGCGAATGTTCTAAACATATATTAGAAAAGTTAATTCATATATACTGGTATGTTATATTTTTATTAGATATATTACTATTCTTCAAATTATTTTCATTAAGTGAATTACATTTAGTTTTATTTGGAAATTTATTAGGTTTAGGTAATATTTATATGACCTATTTATATATGAAATATTTAGATGAGGAAAAATGCACCTGTTCTAATATGTTATTGAAAGATTTAATTATAATTATTTATATATGTGTTGCTTTTTCATTTGTATCATTCTTTATAGCTTTATTAATATCATATTTATCAATATCTAAATAAATATGTTCTATTTTATTTAGATATTACTAAAAAATGAATATCTAAATAATATTAATTTATTGCGGTTAAAATGTCTGACTATTTGCGTTCAATCAACAAAACATCTAACGCTTCATCCAACAAGGATATTAAAATTCTTAATTCAATTTTGAGTTATTACTATTATTTTAATGAATTGGGGGATGTTGTAAATACGAGGATGAGAATGAAGATGGATAATAAGAAGTTAAATCTCCTAGGTAATTTCAAAATCATCTATGATAAAAATGAGAATGTGTTTGATACAATTTCATTTGAATCACCGGCGATGAAGATAATTATTAAGGGTTCGTTTATTCGCAGTGCTGATAATTGTATCATATACAAGAATCATCGCGAAGTCCGCATTTCAGTTATTAACAACTGAAAAACAAAAACAAGAAAAAATACAGAAATTTATTTTTTGTATTTTTAATAAAAATAAATTATTATAATAGTAGTAATATAATTATGCCATCTAAAAAAAGTAGAGTTAGTATAAATAATAATGATTTTTCAAGTAATCTAATACCATCATTCAGACCATCAGCGCCTGTTACTAATAAATATTCAACAATTGTTGGTTTTAGTATAGTATTACATATTTTTACTTTAATTACTGTAACATTTATCCTAAATTGGCTAAATAAAATTAAGGCTTGCAAATGTACTAATATCCCTGAACGTAAATTCCTTGCTGAATGGTTTTCATTCCTCAGTATTTGGATGATTATTTCTTTAGGTATTTATATTGCATATAGTGGTAATGTAGCTGAATATCCTACTATAATAATCATAATAAAATTTATCGTAGGTTTAATAAATCTTGTTATGATAATTCGTCTATTTATTTATATACGACGATTAAGAGATATTAATTGTGATTGTGGATTATCACAAGAAGAAAATATAATATATTATTATCTAATAATTGCCTTCGCTTTTATTGCTATCTCTTTGTTAATGGCTATTGTTGGAACTATATTTGCCGTTAGTGCTTAACTTAGTTTATTATTAATCTCTAGTAATAGGGCATAAATAGTATTGAGATTTACCGGATTATTGCGAAGAGTATTTGTAATTTGTCTTTTCTTTTTATTCGCCTGATATGCTTGAATATCAGCCATTGTGATTTTATATCTTTCTGCCGCGCTTTCTAGAGTTGTTGTATGGTCTTCATCAATAAGAATTAGAGCTTTAACAATTAGACGCGTTTTAATACTTCCTACTGTCCTTTGAAGTTGTTTTGCAATTTCTTCAAAACTTACATTATCATCAATTTTATTAATGAGAGCATTATCCTCTTCAATTTCCCATTTTAGTCCTGCACGTGATGTTTCAGGATTTTCTCGCTGCTTTCGCAGTTTCTCTTGATATGCTGAGTAATTTGACATTAGGATTATTAAGGTTCCTAATAATAGTTATAATTATAATTCTTATATAGATTTATCATATTCAATATTAAAGGGTTGTAATAATTTATTAATTAGGGGTAATGGTAAATTACATTTATTTTTTTCAGCGAGGTATATGAGTAATAATGCGAATGAATATAAATCATAGTATTTATATAAATTTATTTTTTTATGAATTAGAAATTTTACACTTTCTTCTATTTTCTTATTCATAATTTTATAAGATTTTAATTTATATATCCAACTATTATTCGCATAATCAATCTTTTTAAAAATATAATTGAAAAAATTATATACAAATAGAGGTATTCCTAAACTATAAAATTTATATGGATGATTAAATAAAAAATTACCCCCCGAACCTTTGAAAAATGATTTATATCTAGCTTTAACTGAATATCCTAATTCCCAATCAATCAATTTATATTTATTTTCACAATAAATTATATTATCTGCTTTTATATCATTATGCATAAAATTATTTTTTTGTAATATTAAAAGACTTTTAAAAATATCATCTATCATCTTATCAAATTCCTTTTGTGTAAATTCAATATTATCAATTGTCTTATAACATTTCTCTTGGAATATATAGAAATGGTTTGAATATGATAATGCATAAATATCAATATTATTATATTTAAATATTGGTTTAATTGCCGTATATTTTGAAATATCAGCTTCATATATTTTAAATAACCTCTTAATTGATTTCATCTCATTATTAAAATTGATTTTTGCATTTCCCATAAATATATTACCTCTCTTAAATTTCTTAACTATATAATCAGTCTTATCTTCCATTAAATTTAAAATTTCTTCAAATGCATTATTTAATTTAATCTTTTTCTTAAGACCATATAAAACAATTCTATCTGGTCTTTTTTCCTTAAATAAATTATAAAAATCTATATTATCATCTTTATTACGCAAATCAATTGTTAAACCTTTATACCCTTCACTTATATTTTTACCTCCAAACATTTTTAAAATAATATCTATAATTATAAATGAATTTTATATTTTCTTTCTTAATTTCTATTTTGATTTTTATGATTTTAGATGGTTCTTGGATTACATTTAATTATAAATATTATATGACTTTGAATAAAAAAATACAAAAAGAACCATTTGTATTTAAATTACCTGCTATTTTAATAGCCTACATAATCCTTTGTTTAGGTGTATATCTATATCTCTCATTTATCATTAATGAAAAATTCAAAAAAAATAAATATCTATTAACTTTCATTTATGGTTGTTTATTCGGTTTAGTTATTTATGGTACTTATAGCTTTACGTCTTGCGCCTATTATAAAAATTATACATATTATGATGGTTTTATAGATACTATATGGGGTATGATTTTATTTGGCTTAACTGGATTAATATTCATATCTATTTATAAGTAGATATTAGTTCATCCTTATTTGGATTATTATCATGAATATACCATTTCTTTTTACCTGCATCCCATCTAGCCCCCTTTTCTTTAGCTAAATCTTTTTTACTATATGGAACATTTAAATAAATTTTTGGTAATGTTGGAGGTTTCTTATCTCCTATTTTATCAATAATACTAGCATTAGCCAATTTATCTGCGTAATAATTGCCTACTGAATGTCTGTCTTTATTTTCAGTATGTGCTATAATATGCTTGTATTTAATATTATATTTATTAGTTAATTCATATAACTTCTTAAGTAATTCAACATTTGGAGGTGGAACATTTTTAGATGTAAGCCATTCTTTTTTTGCCATTTTATCTCCATAACTTGTAGCACATTTAATAACATATTCAGAATCTGTAACAATAATTTTATTTTTAATATCAATCTTCTTAATGATATTTATAGCTCTAATAGCAGCAGTTAATTCAGCTATATTATTTGTTAAATTTTCCCCTTCCAATTTCTCAGAAATATTATTAGGATTATCTTTTGAAAAATAAATACCAATACCTGCTACTGCATTTTTTGAACCATTATTAAAACAAGAACCATCAGTATATACATATAAACTATCAGCATATTCATTTAAAAATAATTTAGCCTCTTCTTCAGTGCCAAATTTTTTATAAATAGGACTTATATAATCATCAATATTTACTTTACAATTTTCCCAAGATGTATATATACCTATTTTATGACCTGCTGCAACTGCGTAATAATAACAATCACTCATATTTATTTATTTAATAATTATAAATAAATATTCATTTTTTATATAACTTGCTCTATTGGTTGATATTTTTTAAATTTTTCATTATAATTACATTTAAATTTAATAGTAATTGTTGTACTTTTATCTTTAAAAATATTTCGCATTTTAATACTATCTTGTAATGAAGCAATAAAAGCAATCCCTAATTTATTTGAAGTTAAAATATTATGATTATCATAAATATTATAAATATCTGGTTCATCTGTCTTTGAAATCCATAAATTCGTATGTGAAATATTTAGAGGCGTTATATTTGATGATGATATTATCGCAGGATTAATAATTGAAATGTCGTCGCTTTTATTTAATTCCTTAAATACAGTAATATCTTTAACTTTTTTATGGACGGAAACTATCATACTATCATTAAAATTTAATAGTTTTGGTTTATGTTTTAAATAATAAGATGAAAAATAAATACCTCTTGAAGTATAATTTAATTTTTTAGATAAATCTAATACTTCTTCCATTGATTTTTTAGATAAATAATAATAATTCTTAACTTTATAGGTACAAACATCACAAATCTCATCTGGTGTATATTTACTATTCAAGATATTATATATAATTTTTAATCTATCTGGAAGAATTGTATTATCTAATTTATTACCTTCATATGCAATTATATCATTAATAATAAATATCCATTTATTATCAAATGTTTTTATCATTTCTCCATCTAATAATGTATTCTTAAATAAAGATTTGTCAAATAAACCTCGTGCTAATATTATTCGCGGTTTTTCATAGCCAGTGTGAATCTTCATATCAATATAATAAATGATTGGTGTATCATTATATAAAGTAAAATAAATATAATATCTATTACCATTTGACCTTAATGAAATTAAATGAGGTAATTTAGCCAAATATTTAATATTATTATCATCTATGTTAAAATAATGTTTTTGTATTATCCTAACATTAAAAGAATTTTGCAATTCATTCAATATTACGTCTTTTATTATATTACATTTAATATTCCAAGCTACTCTATCACCAAATGATA
>Ga0114969_10003950_pt1 | contig 11842 bp, 8 predicted proteins | sample M_130807_MF_Meta_FD_87316 | JGI IMG/M metagenome (GOLD analysis project Ga0114969, IMG submission 87316) | Freshwater microbial communities from Lake Montjoie, Canada to study carbon cycling - M_130807_MF_MetaG | ecosystem: Environmental > Aquatic > Freshwater > Lake | place: Lake Montjoie...
CAGAACCGCCAGCTACTATTTCTCCTGCTGAAGTAGAGGCAGAACAGCGTTTATTGTCTGGTTTAAATTTACCCGGTATTCGTGTTACCGGTAATGTTGTTGTAGAAAGACAAAAACTTACTGCGCTAAAAGAAAAACTAGCGGGCTACGTTAAAAAAGGTAACAAAAAAGACGCAACACTTACACGTCAAGCTATTGCAGAGCAACAAAAAGTAATTGATGAACTGCTTACCCCACTGTTAACACCAGAACAAGTTGCAGAAAAACGTGAAACTGAAGTAGCTGCTTTAGCTCGTAGCAGTACTGAATACAGCAAAGAACGTGCTGAAACTAAACGGCGTCAAGCTGAAATGCGCCGCAAAGAAGGTATTGAGTTTGCAGCAAATAAACGTGCGGCGTTAAATAAAGAAATAGTACAGCTTGAAGTTGATCAAGAAAACGCTAAAACCAAAAAAGAAAAAAATGATATTCAAAAAGATATTGACCTTAAGCGCAAAGAATTAAACGCTGTTAAAGCCGTACCAACGGAAGAAAGAGTACCGCCATCTAAACGGCAAGTTGGTCCTGCTACACGTGTTGTGCGCCCACCTCAAATGAAAACGGGCGTGGCAAAAGGGAAAGCTACAAAAGAAATTAAAGAAGGTATTAAGCGCGGTGCTGCGGCTTTTGATGACGCTGAACTTGACTTTGAGCGTAGAGAAGCTGGGCTGTCTGCAGAAACATTTGGAGAGTTATTCCGTGACATACGTAATAACGATGTTGACTACCGCATAGAAGAAACAGAACCTAGCGGTCAAATCACCAAGGCTGACGTAAATAAAGAACTTGCTAAGATTAAAATGCCTAAGGGACTAGAAATTATTGTGATGGATAAGTTACCGCCATCATTAGTAGATCTTGTTACTAACAAAGGGTATGTTCCATCAAATATAAAAGGTGGTGTGATGCAAAGCGGCAAAGTATTTATTGTTGCCGGTAATCACAAAGATATAAAAGATCTTCAAAAAACAATAGCCCACGAATTAATTGGTCACGTTGGGGTTGACGGCATTCTTGGACCTAAAGGAATGTTGGCACTTACAAGAAAAATTAACGGACAAAAAGACGGAGTGTTTAGGCTTGCAACTGATTTAGGTGTTTTTGAAGATGCACAAGCTGCATTTTTGGCAGCTAAAAAAGAAGGCAAAACTAACGAAGAAGCATTGGTAGCAGCGGTTAGTGAAATGATTGCCCATACTGCGGAGACAGCGCCCACTAAGTCTTTCTTGCAAAAAGCTAACGATTTTATTAAGGCTATTATTGGTGCTCTTCGTTCTGCACTACGTAGCATGGGGCTTAATTTAGATATTAATACTTCTGACGTCTACAAATTATTACGTGACGCTAAGAAAAACTTTGCTAACATGAGCCCTGGAGCGTACAAAACAGCTACTGGTGATGTTCAGTTCCGTAACAACGTAACGTTTAACGACTATTTTGCAGATGTCGGTGATGATGTTAGTAAGATAGTTGCTAGAGATAAAGGCATTATTGCCAAGATAAAAGCATCTGCAAGCGGGTTGTTGTTTCGTACTGCGTTCATTGACCGCTTTGCCCCAGTAGAAAGAGTTGCTGCAAAGTTAAAAGATTCGCTTGACGCTACGCAGTTAATGTATTTCTTGCGCATGAATGACCAGCGTTTGAACTGGACGGCTGAGATTGCATCTAACGGACCAATTGATATTATTGAGAAAACCCGTAAAGATGGGCGTGTTGAACGGATTATTGAAAGCACGCCGGGAGCCAACCTAAAACAAATTGCAGAGATATTGCGTGGAGCAAACGTTGGTAGCCCACAAGCTGCTAACGAGTTGTTTACTTTTTACTTGGCTGGTTTACGTGCTAGAAATAAAGGGCTTGAGAAACTTAACTTTAGCAAAGACGTTACCCCTGAATTAATTAACAGGGTTATGAAAAAAATTGAAGGCAATGCTAAAACAAAAGCAGCCTTTGAAAAAGCCCGTGAAGTCTACAACAACTATAACGACGGCTTAATTAACTTTGCTGTTAAGACTGGCGCTATTGATAAACAGAAAGCCGCAGCGTTATTAAAAGAACGTGACTACGTACCGTTCTATCGTGCTGATGGAAGAGGCGATATATACCTAGAAATTGGTGGTGCGCCTGCTGTAAAAATTGGTAACTTAAAAGACCAGCCCTATTTGCATGATCTTGTTGGTGGCGACAAGACTATTAAAGATATGTTTACCAGTGCGCTGCAGAATACAAACTTGTTAACCGACATGGCTTTGCGTAACTTGTCAACTCGTAACGTAGCGTTTGCTTTAGAGCAGATTGGCATGCTAGCGCCTATATCAGAAAAGGTAAAAACAACAATTCGTGATGGTAAGGGTCCTGCCGGTGCTGATGTAATTCGTTTCAAAATTGATGGCAAAGATAAGTACGCTATTGTTCAGGGTATGGAGGGCATTCCTGCCGATGTATTGGTTAAGGGACTGGAAGGCGTTAAGACTGCGCTACCTAAGTTAGTTGAGTATGCGGCTATGCCTGCATCTTTACTGCGTCGCTTTATTACTCGCGCGCCTGTTTATGCCATACGCCAAATCGTACGTGATTCTTTATCTGCGGCTATGGTTACAGGCTCAAACGCAGTTCCAATTACTAGTTCGCTAAAAGAAATTGGCAACATGATACGTGGCAAAAGCCAAGGCGAATTTATATTGCAGAAGAGAGGCATTTTAGGTGGTCAGGTATTGACGGGTACTTCGGAAGATATTAAGCAAATTATGCTGCAAATTACAAGCGGCAAAAATTTAAGCTGGGGTATGGCAATGGCTAACTTAGATAAGTTGGCAATTAAAGGTGATGCGGCATCCCGTGTAAGTATGTACAACAGCTTTATGAAACAGGGGCTGTCTGAAATGGAAGCCACCTTGGCAACGCTTGAGTCTATGAACTTTAGTAAACGTGGTACTTCGCCTAGCATGTTCATGCTAAACATGATGGTGCCTTTTATGAACGCACAGGTTCAAGGTCTTGATGTTGTTTACAAAGCGTTTGCTGGCAAGATGCCGTTTAATGAAAAGCTAAAAGTTAAAGAAAAGTTAATTAAACGTGGTGCGTTAATGGCTGGCTTTACTGTAGCTTATGCCGCTTTAATGGACGATGATGAGGCGTACAAGAACGCTAACCCTAACGAAAGATACTCCAACTGGTTTATGTATGTGCCGGGTATTGATGAGCCTGTACGTATTCCAATCCCATTTGAAATTGGTCTTATCTTTAAGGCGCTACCGGAAGCCGTATTTAATACCGCCTTTAAGGATGAAAAACTAAGCGATGCTTCAAAAGCAATTGGCAACATGGTGTGGAACTCTGTACCAATTAGTTTGCCAGCCGCTATTAAGCCGGGAATTGAAGTAATGCTAAACCGTTCGTTCTTTACTGGGCGTGAGATTGAAAGTCAACGTTTGCAAGACCTTGTGCCAAGCGAGCGTTTTAACGATAACACCTCTGAGATTGCCAAGATATTAGGTAAAGGCACCGGTGTGTTTGGTTTATCGCCAGTTAAACTTGAGTATTTAATTCGTGGATATACTGGTTCGTTCCCATTATCTGTTGTGTCTTTAACTAATCCTGTGCTTAGAACCGATGAAGCAGGGGATACGCCTACTACTCGCCCAAGTGAAATGCCAATTATTGGCGGTTTGTTCCAACCTAAAGATGCAAGTGGCTTAATTAACAAAGCCTACAATGATATGGAAGACGTTATTCAGTCTAAGCAAACGTACAACCGTATGCTAGAACAAGGACGCACTGAAGCGGCACAAGAGTACTTGGATGAAAAAGCCGATTTAATTGGTATGGCTAGCATGGCAGGCAACTTCCGTCAGCGCATGGGTGATTTAACCAAACAAGAACGTGCAATTAGAGCAGACAGCGGTATGACTGGATCAGAAAAACGTGAAGCATTAGATGAGTTGCGTCAAGCCAAGATTGAACTTGCCAAGATGTTCTCTAGCGCACGCGAGTAAACAGTACGCCAATCTTACCCCCAAGCGTACCGAACTCTGCCTTACCAAGAACGCCGTGATGTATAGCGGCACTAATGCCTGTCTCTTTAACTTCTTGTAGTTTTAGAGTAGGCACAAAAAAAGCCCCCTTGACGGGGGTGTTAACCCAAGGATAGTGCACTTTAATTTTCCGCAATGTCTTCTTCAGATACAGGACGAGTGATCTGCATAACGTTAACCCGCATGGTAGGACCACGAGTTTTGGAAAGCATGTCCTTACGAAGGTAGTTTATTTTGTAGTTTGGCAGTAACTCAAGCCCTTCCTTAAAGTCTTTGTATCCATAACTCATGGTTACGCAATGCGCTTTAAGCAGTTGCTCTTCAATGTAATACTCCACATGTCCGGGCGTAAACCCATGCTCAACACGCCCTGCTACGTCAGATCGGGTAAGCGACTGATCAATCATGCCACTACCGCCTAACGTTGCGTCGATGGTGCCGTTAACTGCTTTGACTACCACAAACTTACCAAAATACTCACGGGTGTAGGCGTTTAATACGTCTTCAGGGGTACGTTTACTGCCATGGATAATGCCACGAGCGCTGTATACCATGAGGCGCAGAACATCAATAATTGGACCTTTGGGGATGTCGATTAAGTTAGCGTGGTCTTTGCCAAGCAGTTGTAGTATGGTCACGATGCACGCATTACCGGCAGTCCAATAGCGCTCGTCAGCATTGGCTTCAAATTCAACCTTTAAGCGTTCTTGATTTTCTTTAACAAGTTTCTTGGCTACATCATGGTTCTTTACCAACCAACGAATTAATTCCTGACCAACAACACCGAAGTTTTCTTTCAGTAAGCCAAGGGTAGATTCTTCTTCGGGAGACCATTTCAGCTTCTTGCTCAGTTGCAACTCAAGCAGACGGAACATTTCACCCTGAGACGCATGCTTACGAGCGCCTGACAGGAAGTCCATAACGTGTGTATTGGACGAAAGCAGAACCAGTAACTTCCATGTAGAGGTGTTGATGCGCTCTTCGTTGGTGCCCTGCTTCATGCGGTCTTTGCCTTTACCCTGCGTTAAATCAAGCAGGAACTCAGGCAACCACTCAAAGTCCTCACGGCTCTTACTGGTGGTCTCGTCAATAATAAACGGCAGACTGTTAAGTAAACCCTGTCTTTGTTGCGATGCAACGATAGACGTACTCTGTGTTACACGATAGCCTTCGGGGTGTCCAAAGAAACTAGCCGCTAACTCAAGCGACAACGACTTACCTGTGCCTGACTCAGACGAACCTAGGTGGTATACACAGCCGTTGAATTTAGTAAAGTTCATGAGCAACGATGCCGGTCCAACCAAAGCCATTGCCAACACCTGCCACTCTTGGCGAGCAATAAGCATATTGAAGACCTTGCGCCAGTTGTCTAACGTGCCGGTAGGTTTGGTTGAGTAGTTTATGTTATCAAGCGCAGGGGTTGGTACATAAACTTCCCTGTTATCAGGGTAAAACACATGGCTGTTGTATACAAACGATTTGTCTTCCTGCCAACCGCAGTTATTAGGTACTTTAATAGCACGTTTATTAGCACTAACAAACTCTACACAACCACGCACATACTCAAATAAGTTTTTATCGTTGCCTGCCCCATACGAGGCAAGTATGTTTTGATTAGCCAAAGCTTTTACTGTTTCGTCTTTACTAACGATGGATTTCTGTGGAATCAGAACATCGACTGTGCCTTCGGGTCTGCACGCCATGAGATGAACTAAGTGATCGCCGTTGCTATTTAGGATGTCCACCGCAAACAAATCGTACGGCAAGAGCATGACTTGTTTACGTGTTTTTTTGCCAGTTTCGTCCTCTTGTAGCTTATCCATGAAGATACCGCCATTAGCCCCATAGCCATACCCCTTGGGTGGGGTTGGGCGGGTAACGGTTTTTTGTGGTGCTTCTGGCGTGGAGTTTTCTGTCTCTACTACAACTTCTTTTGGAGCGTTGTCGACCTTGATCTCCCGACCCAAGGCTAGTGGGTTGGTAATCTTGCCTTTGTGTGGGCATTTATCGCACACTCCTGGATTGGTCTCATCTAGTTTTAGGCAGGCATAAGGACCTTTAATGGCTCGCCATTTACTGTTGTGGCGGTCTGTATCGTAGGGGTGTAGCGCAGATAACGCCAAGCCCTCTTCAATGCCGTCATCACAGAATTTAGCTATGCTGAGGATGCCCCGCCACAAGGGCTCCATGCCGTCCTTACTAGCGTTCTCACGATAGTAGTTGATCTGCCCACACTTATCGCCGATAGTTTTAAAGTATGTAACGCTGTTTTCTATTAGCTTGACGCTATTGGCTGTTGGAGCGGCTTTGGGGCGTTTTCCGGGGATTTGCAACGGCGGTACTGCTTCGTATGCCTCTTCGCCAATCGCTTCTTTAAGGTGGTTTGCTAGCGCCTCAAAGTCAAAAATATCGCCCTCTGCCTTGAGGATTACCTTGCGTGGCTTCTCTTGCTTGTAGTTGTGGGTGTCAGGTACACGAAGCACCCTAGCCGCATCACCTGTAACGGAAGCGTCGATATTAAAACCAAGCTTCTTGCATAGCCTTTTTAAGTTCTCTGCAACAGGTTTCCAAGTGGCAATATCTACTTCTTCAGCAAACGGGAAATACACATGCAACCCACCACCACTCGTTACCACCCAAGGCGAACCTAGGTCAGTTAAGTTAGTGTCGGTTAAGAACTTAGCTAGTGCGTTAACAGCGTCTACTTTTTTCTCGTAGTCCTTGCCTGCTCCACAATCAATATCCAAGAACAAGGATTTCATTTTTACTGCGTGTTCAGCCTTGCGCTCGCTAGCCCCAAACGTAGCCAATGCAAAGAAAGCGTTGTAGCCCTTTGCATCAAACGCCATAGCGGCGTCGTACAACTCGTTTATGGAGTCAACGAATACATGCTCTCTTTTTGCTGTGCTAATTTCAACGGTGCAGTATTTACCCGAAGTCGGTAGCACAGTCGCTAGGAATTCCTGCGACGTCATGTGAAACCTTTCGAGTTAATAAATGCCGTTGTTTATCTTATTTTGTAAACGCTTAATTACTTCAAGTTGCCAAGTCTTTGGCAGTCGATCTTCATGCGCTAAACGACTAGCGTATTCAACCAGTTCACGATCAGTATAGGCGGTGGGGGTTACTGGGGGTTGGTTTAAGCTTTGTTGCATTTTCTCATCGCCTCTTCTGCTGTGTTGCTAGATTGTAGAATGTTCAACAAGGACTGAACCCGCATGCGGTAAGCAGGCGTTACATCCGTCCCGCTAAACCAGTTGTACACAGTTTGTCTTGTTGCGCCTGTAAATTTTGCTATTTCTATTACTGGGAAATCTAAGCTGATTGCCCAACGCCCTAGCTGATTGCCGAGCGTCTTCGGTGCCATTTTTGTAGTTTGTTTTATTGTGTCTGAATAAGCCATGATCTTCTCGTTTGATGGGGGGCGTAGCCCCCCTTATATTTACTCGTCATCCCACTCGTCAACAGTTGCGGCTAAGTTACTAGCTTTCTTTTGTGGGACTGCGCTTGCTTTTACCGCAGGCTTGCGCTTCTCAGGCTCATCTACACCATCATCGGTATCGGCTTCAACCACAGGTGCTTTAGCTTTTGGCTTTGCCCCTTCAAGTTGTAATGGCTTTTCAGTTGCTTTAGCTACCGTCATGGTGATAGCTTGCTTAGCGCTTGTAGACTGACCTTTCTCGGCAACAATCTCAAACTCGTCGTCCTCTAACCAACGAACAGGTTGGAAGAACAACTTGGGTACTGCGGCTTTGGTATCAAAACGCAGGCGGGTTACAAGTGTCTCAGGGCTAATATTCTGAGCCGCAAGGTATCTTGCATAGGCTTGCAACGGACGCTTATCACCTTCTTCTTTACCAAAGATCGAAGTAGCGGCTAAGGTTAACTGCATTACATCACCGCCAATGTCATTAGCAAGAACTACTGCAAGGCGTTGTGAGAAACGGCAAGCCTTGGACTCGCCCTGACCTGAGCCCTTAACATTCATTGGGCATGAGGCGCAATCATTAGCCTGTGGGTTCTCAGCCGTTGGATCAGGCTTCTCACCATCAGCAGACCAACAATCAGGTGCCTTGGATACGCCCTCTTCATACGTACCCTCATAATAGGTACGGCTAATTTTAGGCGCCGCATTAACAATAACTACATCGAGGTGACGATCGTCAATCGAGGTAATCTCTTTACCATCTGCCATCAAACGGAATACACCGCCCTTGATAGAGATACGTTTTCCACCGCCACCTACTCCGCCACCTGCAAGGCTTTTAGCGAGGGTTGATAATTCGCCTTTGCGAGCAAAAGCGGGGGTTTGTGCAGGATTAAATTTGGCAATTTCGCCCATGGTACTTTCCTTCATTTAGTTGGTTTACGAACTGTTACTGCATACTCAGACATCGAGTTAAGCCCAGCAGGTACTACACCGGGGTTTTCTTCTAAAAACATAGACATGTTCTTCTGCGCAATGCGCTTCTCAAACAAATCTAATGCGTCGTGCTGTACAACAAACTGCTTGAATGAATCCCAGTCGTCTGTGTAGTAGCGCGTCTTCTGTGACAAGATGATGGTGCCTTCCGCAGTCCTTACTGAGTTGGTGCCAAGCGCCATCATCTGATCCTTCATGGCATTCTTGATCTCATCTTGTTTTGCTTTAAGTTCTTCGATCTGACTTTCATATTCTTTTGTCAGTTCTTGAACCTTTGCGTACATCTTACGATATACACGTGCTAGTTTATCTAGCGGTATTACTTCTTCGTTTGGCATTTATATGCTCCTTTGTAAAATATTTTACAACTAAAAAGACAGGTGTTCAACCTAATATAGGGTTTTTCCTAGGAACTTAATTCCTCCCTATACAGGCTTAGCAAGAGATCGTGTCCTTCTACACGTTTCTCAAGACGATTAAACATCCGCTTTTCTATTTCACTACCTTGTAAGTGTATCACCGTTACATTCGTAGAAGTTTGCCCAATACGATCTGCACGAGCAATACATTGCAAGTACGTCTCCACAGACATAACAGGTCCGTAGAATACTACTGTATCAGCCGCAGTTAATGTTACACCATGTGATGCAGCTTGCGGTTGAATTACTAAATCTCTTGGCGCATCAGTAGTTTGAAAGCGCTTGAATATGTCAGTACGTTTATTAACACTTATATCACCATGTATAACTTCTGATGCAATGTTATGTTTTTGTAGGTGTACGTGTATGGTATCGATGCTGTGCCTAAATGGTGCAAAGATAATAACCTTACGGCTTGTCTCTTCTAGCACCTCAAGTAGTACGTTCAAGCGAGGCGCACAATCAAACTCCACAACTTCTTTCTCATCGGTATAAGCGGCTCCTGCACTTATCTGCAACAGCTTGCTAACACCTGCTGCGGCGTTTACTGCGGTGATTGTCTCTCCTGCCGTTTGTACTAGCATGCGGTCTTTTAACATGCGGTAGTACTTAACTTGCTGTGCGGTAAGGGGTACGTCACGTGTTTCAGTAAGCACAGGCGGTAGGTCGGTACATTCCTCTTTTGTATAACGTATTGCAGGCTGTAAGGAGTTGTAAACGTCTTGCTGAGCGGAGGGCTTTGGTATCCACTTGAACTTGCTGACCTTGTGCATAACCTTGTCTTGCCATGCTGTAAGAAACTTGGGTACACCACTAGGGTTTACTAACTTGGCTAAGCCGTAGGCATCCACAGGTGACTGCGATGCCAGTGTACCCGTCATCATCCAAATCATAGTGTCAGGTTTAAGTATTCTGTTGAGCGACTTCCATCGTTTGGTTGTCGGGTTCTTGTATGCGTTTGCTTCATCGACAATCACAAGATCAAAGCGCCCATCGTTGGCAACCTCGTCAGCTATCAGATTTAAGCCATCGTAGTTCACCACAACAAACTCGTAGTCACCTTGAACCATTTCGATGCGTCGTGATGCCTGTGTGTGATGTGCCGCTACTACTGTGCGATGAATAATACTTTTACTAATACTACTTATCCATGCGTCGTGCATGATGGACAGCGGACACAGAACTAAGCATCTTCGTACTTGCTTTAGCTTCATCAAATAATCAGCCGCCCATAACGCAGAGAATGTTTTGCCGGTGCCGGGGTCATTAAACACAAACGCTCTGCGATTCATTGTGAGAAACGATGCGGTATCGATCTGATGCGCAAATGGTTTGTGCCGACCGGGCCAATTGTACTTAGCGGTAATGGGTGATGGTGGATTCTTAACACCTAGGTTGCGAAGCACCCGCACTTCATCTAGCCCCCAGTACACAGCCACTTCAAACACGCCGTTGTCTTCGCTAACGACTTTGCTTCTCGGTATTACGCTGTACTTGTCGGGACTACGTGTCTTAAATAACAGCGCCTTGTTTTCGATTATCTGCATTATTCTATGATCCTGTACACCTTGTCGTATGAATCGCCAAGTGTGTGTTTCTCTATCTTGTTAACGTTCTCTAAGCGCACAAACGCAATACGCCAAAAGTCATCGGCATCACGTATCTCGTCTTCAGTTACCCACTTGTCTTGCCAACGTAGCACCCACATATCAACCAACGTTGATATAGAAACCCTGCATGCTTCACGATCTAAATCATCGTTTGTCATCTTCAACGGAAATGATTTAGTAGATGCACCTGTGCTTATGTTTGTTGCTTGAAAAGTTTGTTGTTGCGCATATACAACTGCGGCTTCTTTTTTTACCTTTTCAAGTTCTTTTGCGTAGTCCCAGTCTGTTATTCCCATCGTTTACTCGCTTTCTGCAAACTGATCGCTTTTAACATTCATGAGGCGGTCATTTAATCCTTCTACTTTTGTAAAATTATTCATGTGTAGCTGATCTGATGAATAGCACCTGCCGTCTTGTAGTTTGTACAACGTGCCAGTAACAGCATCCATTAACAACGGTTTCTTATGCTCGTCTGTAGCAATATGCACCGCTACAAGAACTCGTTCCGTACCGCTAATGTCACCAAGGTATAGGTCTTTATCTTCTAACCATTTTTTCTTGGTTGCTGATTTGTTGCCACTTGTTGGGAAACAGTTGTTTGCTTGTGCGCAATAGTAGTTTATTGATTTGCGTACACCATATGTGTTTTGAAATTTCATTTTATTGACCCATCTGCCTTTCGTTTATATGATCTATTTTTACTTGCGGGTACTGCTTTTAAGTTACTACGTACTGTTGTGCCACCTTTGCTCAAGGGTGTCTTGTGATCTACGTCTTTGCCGTCACCCTTGTGTACTACACCTTCACGCATAAGCATGCGTCTTGCTTTGTTACGTTGGGCACGTTTCTTTTTAACCATCTCTGTGCCGTCGTAATTTGCGTATTCTGCTTTGTAGTCTCTCTTTGTTGCCATGATGCTCTCCTAATGTTTGGGGTTAAACTCACAACTCTTAACTGGGCACCAACCGCATAGCGGTGTGCTTGTGGGGTTCCACACGTCATTGTCATATGAAGCGTTAAGTTTGGCTACTCTCTCCCGATACTGCCACCAATGAAAGTCTTTCTCTTCTACGGTCATCGTTTGCGTGACCATCGAGTTCTTCACAACAAAGAGCAGGGCAGAATTAACTTGGCGTATGTGGGGGAAATGGGCAAACACCATCAAAGACATCAGAGTGAGTTGATCTCTGTCGGGGTATTTGTCGTTGCCTGTTTTGTAGTCAACCACCCTAGCCTTGAGTCCGTCATCGTCAATTATTAAAAGATCAGCTATGCCACGCACCCACACATCTGCATCACCAAAAGCACAGGGGATCA
>Ga0114969_10003951_pt1 | contig 11842 bp, 15 predicted proteins | sample M_130807_MF_Meta_FD_87316 | JGI IMG/M metagenome (GOLD analysis project Ga0114969, IMG submission 87316) | Freshwater microbial communities from Lake Montjoie, Canada to study carbon cycling - M_130807_MF_MetaG | ecosystem: Environmental > Aquatic > Freshwater > Lake | place: Lake Montjoie...
AATCAATAAAGTATCTAATTACGCAGTGGTATAGGTAAGGCAGAGCTTCTTTTATTATTAATTAAACATGCTTATTTTTCGTTATTATATTTTATAGGAATAAAATTTATCTAGAAGGAAGAAACATCCAAAATAATATATAAATTATAGTCATGGCCCCTGTTGTTACTCCGAAAGTAATCCCACCAATTGCAAAAAAACCAACTAGGAAAATAACACGTAAAAGACCAGCAGACACACCAAGTGAATCTGCAATACCAGATAGCACACCTCCCAACATTTTTGAATGAATATTCCTTTTCATAGTATGAAAATTTTATAAATTATTTTATTATTAATTACTGATAATGTTTGTATTTAATATAAACATAGATAGTTGCACCCCATTCCATTCGGAAATTGTTTTCTGAAAGGCTCTTTCAAATTCGGATTTTTTGGTCTGGTCAGAATTTTTTATAAGTTTTATTACTATATTTTTCATTGTTTGAGTTGCCCAAAAAGCCGGGAAAACATCGGTATCACGTAACACAATGATTTTATCAATATAAAAAGGGAAAACCCCTTTGATTAATCTTAAATTTGTACTTGCATCATCATATACAATTCGAACATCTACATAGTCGCCGTTGTCTACACAGTATGAAGATTGTAAATGTACATTGTTCATAGGATGTGCAAATTCCCCTATCTGCTGTAATCCTCCATTATTTAAATAGTTCACTATTTTCTGAGCCTTTAATGGATTAAAAAAAAACATCAATAAAACCATCAATGATGGTGCCAAGAGAATTGAAATGTACTTAGATTTATTTTTATTCATTACTTGAATTTTTTAATGGTTAAAGTTGTTTGTTGCTTTTATATTTAAAATAACAAAATCTTTTCTTAATAGGGGAATTATTTTATAAAAAAATATATTGTAAAACCAATTAGTATTAATCCAATTATTATTATTAAAATCACACCAATAATTTCCTTTAATAACTCAAATTTTTCACTTTTACTTGACATAAAAAAGCCAATTATAAACAAGGCTAAAAGTATAAATCCAATCATAATTTTGGCGCTTAAAATCAAATTAAAAAATATCAGTTACGCAATCTTTTTTAAGTTTATCACAAATAGTTTTGATACCCCCCCCTCAAAAAAAATTACTTCAACCCATTTCTATATACAATCCTATTACCTAGGCTATATGGTGCATGATAAAATCTTGTCTTTAAATATAGGATATTTACAACATTTAGGAACAATAATAGAATAATATTCTTAATAGAATTTTATCCTAATTTAACTTAATTCTAGTAAGATTCATTTAGGTTTATATATTACGATTTTTCATAATTAACTGATAATCAGCAACAATTATTAACAATTACATTTTTAAAAATATTGGGGGTTGACTATATCATCTTTTTAATTTTATTTTACTATATTGACACAAATTTTATAACTATGAATGCATTTTCAGTACAAACCCCGGATAATTATCAACAAAAATGTTGCTGTATACTTGTTTTAGATGTTTCTGGGTCAATGGATGGTCAACCAATAGATGAGTTGAATTCAGGACTTCAGGATTTTTACAATGAAATCAAACAAGATACCACTACAGCTGATAGACTTGAAGTTGGTATTATTGAATTTTCGGATCAAGTTGTAACTCTTGTAGATCCAACTTTAGTTGAAAACTTTGATATGCCAATCCTTAATTGTAAAGGCACAACTAAGATGGCTGATGCAGTAGAAGAAGCTATTAAAGTAGTTCGTGCAAAAAAAGATTGGTATAAACAAACAGGTCAACCATATTACAGACCTTGGATAATTTTGATGACTGATGGAGCTCCAGATGCCGACCAAAATATGAATGCACTTGCAAATGAAATTCAATTGGGTGTTGCAAAGAAAGAATTTTTCTTTTTTGCAGTTGGAATAGGAAACGCCGATATGAACATGTTACAATCTATTTCTGATTCAGGTATGCCGCCAGCTCCAATGAAAGGACTTAAATTTTCTGAATTCTTTCAGTGGCTCAGTGCATCTATGTCAACAATTACCTCTTCTAAAGAAGGGGATAAAGTTAATATGCCAAATCCTTCAAGTTGGATGAATGGATTTTCAATTTAAATACTAATTATGAATTTTTTCAAATTTCTACTTTTAATTGTAACAATTAATTTTTGTTACGCTTTTAATACAGATATTTCTATTAAAGATAAAACGCCTAATAAAAGGATAAAGAAAATTGAGACTAATTATCTAGATTCTTTAAAAAAAGCAAAGGAAAATATTTCTGACTTAAATCAAAAAAATCAAATTTTAGAAAAGAAGGTTGAAAGTTTAGCAAAAGACTCATCAAAAAAAAATGACCTTAAAAATGACCCTAAAAATGGTAGTTTTTTGTCTCATATAACGAGTGTAATTAAAGATTATTATTTTATTTATTTATTCTTAAGCTTTATTTTATTGGCAATTATAATAATAATGTATGAAAAAATTAAGGAAAATGAAAAAGAAACAAAAATTTTGATAGAAAAGTATAAAATTTTGAAAAATATAAGAACACCTGTAAATTATAATGATAACTCAAATAATAATAAAATCCAACCAGCGAAAGTTAATGAAATCTATTCGGGTCCAATAACAAAACAGAATAACAATTATAAGAAAAATGATAATTCTAAAGATTGGATGATATTAAGCGCATCTTCAATTGGCAAAAGCCACATAAAAAATAATATAAAATGCCAAGATAATCATTCAGTTTATAATTTAAAATGTGAAGGTTGGGGAATTGCGATTAGTTGTGATGGCGCAGGTAGTGCTGAAAATTCTGATTTAGGTTCGGCTTTCATATCTAAAAATCTTTTTGAAGTTTTAGAAAATAAATTATTTTCCTACTCAATTTCAAATGCACTTCCAGATGAAAATACCTGGAATAAAATTTGTATTGATTCTCTAAAAGAGTCTCGTGCTTTACTAAACGATTATGCTACAATAAATAAACTCCCTTTTTCATCTTTAGCTTGTACCGTTATAGTTGTAGTATTTTCACCAATTGGTTTATTAAGTGGTCATATTGGAGATGGGAGAGCTGGATTCTTAAACTCTAATGGAGATTGGAATCCATTAATAGTACCACACAAGGGGGAAGAATCAAATCAAACGATCTTTATAACATCTGATGTCTGGTATAATACAGAAGATTTTAGAATGAATGACATACCAGTTCCTGAAACAAAAGTTTTCAATGGTAATTATAGTGCATTTACACTTATGTCAGATGGATGTGAATCGCATAGCTTTGATTGCAGCAAGTTAGATACTAATACAAATAAATGGGTTGATCCAAATATTCCTTCAATTAAATTTTTCGAACCGTTGATTAAGCAAATAAACTTAATGGTACAAAATAAAGTGCCAAATGAACAAATTAATTCAAATTGGATAAAATTTGTAGAATCAGGCACTGAAGGATTAAAAAATGAATCTGACGATAAAACTTTAATAATTGGGGTTGTTATTTAACTTGAATTTCAGTTATTATGATTGTATACAACTCAAAGGGCGAAAAAATATTAATTGAAGATAAGCCTATTGGCACCGCTGGCGCAGAAGGCGCAGTATATAAAATACTAGATCCAATAAATTACATTGGTCATTGTGTTAAGGTTTTTCATGATACAAAGAGAACTATAGCTAGGAAAAATAAGATTGAGTTTATGACCCATAATAAACCATCTGAAATAAAAACCAAAAACTATATAATTTGTTGGCCCGAAGAAATTGTATACGATAAAAAAAATAAATTTTTAGGCTTTATTATGTCTTTAGCATTTAATGATAGTATTAGCCTTTATGAATTAACTACACCAAATTTAAACAAAAAACTTCCGCCAAAGTGGAAAAAATTTGATAGGTCTTTAAAAGAAGGTATTGAAAATAGGTATAAGATTTGTGTTAATATTTCTATTGCAATACATACGGTACATTCTGCTAAAAATTATGTTATAATTGATTATAAGCCACAAAATATTTTAATAAATAATTCAGGAAAAATATCAGTTTTAGATGTAGATTCTTTTCAAATATCGCAAAATAGCAAACTACTTTTTAATGCTGTAGTTGCCACACCAGAATATGCACCACCAGAGTCACATAAATTAAATCCATCATTAGTAATGATAGACAATACTTGGGATTTATTTTCTATTGCAGTTTCTTATTATGAAATTCTCTTTGGAATTCACCCTTTTGCTGCTACAAGCTATGGCCAATATGTTAATTCAAATACATTATCTGAAAAAATTCAGAAAGGTCTATTTGTGCATGGCTCCAAAAAAAATTGGTTATCAGTCATCCCTGATATACATAATAATTTTACTAATCAGCCTAATAGCATCAAAAAATTATTTTTACAAACCTTTGAAAATGGTCATTCTGCTCCAAAAAGTAGAGTACTGGCAGAAACATGGGGAATGTCATTTGCAGAAGAAGTTTTATTAAGTAATAGTATTTTACCAAATTCATTTAATATTAAAAAAAGAACGACTACTGTAGCAAAAAATAAAAAAATTGTCAGTAGTAATTATAATCATCCTTCTTCAACTAATACTAAAATTACAATTCCAAGTAGCACAAATACCACTACTTCTAAACCTAAAGATGATATGCCAGATTGGCAAGCTGTTTTAATTTTAATTGGGGTAGTATTGTTTTTTATTTTTCTGTTTAACATAAGCACAACGGTTTTTTTGGGAGCGTTGATTGTTGTCTATATAATTTATAAAATTTATGGAGATTAATAATTCATTTTAATAAATATTCGTTTATAATAATAACCTATGAGAAAACAAATTAAATACAATAATGGATTTTACGATGGAGATGTTGTAGGTAACGATATAAAACAAGGGTATGGAAAATACCTGTGGAATGATGGAAGTCGTTATGAAGGACAATGGCATAATGATAAGAGAAATGGTAATGGCAAATTTATTTGGCCAAATGGAGACTTATATGAAGGTGATTTTTTTAATGGTATGCAACATGGTAATGGTAGAATTGTATATAAGAATGGCAAAAGTTTTTCAGGAAGTTTCGTAAATGGTAATCCAACTCAACCGAAAATAATTACACAACAAAAACCTGCTATCTCAAGTATACATAGTAATACAGCGTTTATTAACCAAAATAGTACCCCAAGTAATCAAAATAGTACTTCAAATAGTTTTTCTATTATTACGTATTTAATAATTGCAATTATAGCATTTGTCGCTTTTAAAACGAATCCCACAACAAAAGATTTTATTGATTATGGAATACATGAATTTACAAAAAATACAGAGTTTAAAGGGAATGAAACTTTAATTTCAATGTTTTCAGGTGAGTTATTGAAAGATAATGTTAAAAGAACTGATTTTTATGTCTGTAGCTATTATAATCTTGAAATAGATAATTCACTATTAATTGATATACATATTAAAGTACAAGCAATAGGAATATTTGGGAAGATAATAATAATAAATTTAAAAAATTAGACACATGAAATATATTATAACATTTATTTTTTTAAACATGTCATTATTTTGTTTATCCCAAAATAAGAATGATATAATTGGTCAACCCATAAGGATAGGTAAACTTGAAATAGCTCAATATGATTGCCCAAATAAAATGAAATGGATTGAAGCTGTTAATCTTTGTAATGATTTAGGTAAAGGATGGAGATTGCCAACATTTGCAGAGTTGAATCTTTTGTATAAAAATAAAAAAACGCTTGAAATGAATAATTCGTGGTATTGGAGTTCTACTCCTGAACAAGATGGTTACACAACTCGTGATTTTCAGGTAGGTTATTCTGCATATGGAACTGTAAATACTATCAACTATGTTAGAGCTGTTAGAAATTATTAATCATTTTTTATAAATTTATGTATAATTTAATCATGAAAAAATCATCTTACAATATAAAATATTTATTTATAATTTTATTTATCTTAATCTCACAATCTAAATCTTATTCACAGATTGCAAAGATATGTAATGTAGAGATTAAAGAATATAATACAAAATTTATTGGTAATGTAGTTAAGTTAGATTTTAATATATCAAATAAAACAAATCACACAATTGATAACATAGAATTTTATATTAGATATGGGAATGTATACGGAGATTATATTACAACAAAGAATTACACATTTGAATCTGGGTTAATCATAGATCCAATTAAACCCTATACAACTCAAAGATATATTAATGGCGATTATATCAAAACAGATATGGCACCCAAAACCTTTGAAATTAATATTACTAGATGGCATGCTACAGATGGCACATATTGTAAAAATGATTTATAAAATAAACATTATTTATAAACAGACATTATCAATTTATTTATAGATGAGTTCTTAAAACTAGCGCCTAATCCATTTAACAACCAATTTAATTTTGATGTTAAAGGTTATCTTATAATTAGTAAATACCAGCTATAAAGCCAAACAACCCCTAGCCATACAAACATAAAGCGCTATTTTGAATCCAAAAATTTGATGCAATTTTCTTTATTCTTAAATTTAAAAAATAAATGATTCTCAAGTTGTTCAGAAGTGAATTCACCATAATGTGGTATAGGGTCTTCATTAGAAGAATAGTAAATTTGATAGATAGTCTTTCCTCCTTTTGAAATTGGGAAAATTGGCTCATCCGTAATAAGGTCAAAAAGTGTGTATTCTTTCTTCCAAAAAACATTAGCTACATCAAGTTTAGGTTCCGGGCTTCTTGAAATGACTGTAGCTGTTGTATAGTTTTCTTTTGTTTCCAATTGGTTAGATTTATTCTCCCCACAACTATTGAGTAATATTAATATAAAAAGAAAAGATCCTAATATTGTCGTATTTTTTTTCATGATTTTTTGTTTCAATTTTAAAAATTTATATCTGTAATATATAAAAAAATAAATTTAATATAAATCTTTATTTTGATATAATTATGAAAATTCATTTAATAATTCGAGAATCAATGTATTAAATGAATTTTTACTTTTTTTATACCTTATACTAAAAAAAGTAAAATGGATTATTTTAATATAAAAATATCGAAGGAGACTTTATTATATTCAGACGTGCTAAAACTAAGCGCACTACAAAGAACAATAGCCTAGCCATAATGGTGCCAATTGATGGTAGTTTAGAATACATCATTAGGAAGAGGGGTAATAAATCAAAAAAGAAAGAAGATTATATATTCCCAATTTTAAAACATGGACTTACTCCACAGCAAGAGTATGACCACATTAAGACCTTTGTTAGAAATACAAATAAAAGACTCACAAGAGTTGGTGTTGAATTAGGGTTAAGTTTAAAAGTGACTAGTTATGTAGCAAGACACTGTTTTGCTACCATTCAAAAGAATAATAATGCACCACTTGCCTATATATCCGAAGCTTTAGGCCACTCCAATTTAAAAACTACTCAGAACTACTTTGGAAGATTTGAAGATGAGAGCCTGAAGGCTTTCCATAGTGGATTGATGGAGGGGATGGTGGATTAATATATTTTAAATGTAATATATTTCGTATTTTCATAAAAACATTTAAACTTGATATTTATGAAAAATGCAGTCATTATTTTTTTTATTTCTTTACTTATTATTTCTTGTGAGGCACCTAAAAATCTAGCATCAAATCTTGTTTATAAACAAACAACAGTTGAACAGTTTTTATCTAATTATCCAGATGCAATATTAGAATCAACAAAACCTACCGGTACTTCTTATAGAAGGTTTGTTGACGGGAAAACATACTTTTACTATTTTGGACCTAAGGGCTTATTTTTAAGTATGACTGCAGGTGTTAGGGCTCCTCAGCGAGTAATAATTCAAAGTAAAAATTAATTTTTAGAAATAGATATCAGTTAGAATGAAAAAATTAATAATATCAATTTTCTTGACATTAAGTTTATCTATAAACCTAAATGCGCAAGAGAAATTTATAAATGATAGTAGCAGAGAATTAATAAACAAAAAGTTAATTAGTATAAATAGTGCAAAAACTATAGACCAGAAAATTATAGCATATGGTGACTGCGGGTATTATTATGATGTACTGACGAATAAAACTGACAGTTCAATATATTATACAAAGAAAGCCTATGATTTGCTAGAATTTACTGAAAATCCTAAATTCTGGAAAATAGTTCCTACTAATTTAGCATTTCAATATTCTCGTATTGGATTTTATAGTAATGCAATTGATATTTATTTAAATTATTTAAAAAAGTATCAAAATCAAAACGATACATTAAAAATAAATGTTTTAATTAGTATAGCTAATACTTACAGAGCCGCAAAAGATTATAAAAATCAGCTTATTTGGGGTTTTAAATTTAATTCGGCTTTTGAAAAAATAAGGCTTCAAGAAAAATATTTTCTTAATAATAAAATAGTAGTAACCGGGAATGCTATGATTGGTGATGCTTATATGAATTTAAATATTTTAGACTCAGCGCTTTATTTTTTTAATAAAGATTATGAAATGTACCTAACTGTTTTAAATTCAAACAAACAATTGGCTAATAATCTTTTTGATGAAGTAATTCCAATAGCAAATTTAGGTGAAATTAATTCGAGAATTGGCGATAATGAAATCGCAATCCAATATTTTAGAAAAGCTTTAAGTTTAGTAAAAGACATCAAAAAAAACGGGAATGGTCCTGAACTATATAGAGAAATATCAATGTCTTTCAAAAAACTCAACCAATTAGATTCGGCACTATATTTTGCAAAACTATCTTATTCAAGTGTAGAATATCTTGAAGGCTTAGGATATTTAGTAATTACCGAGAAAGCAAAAACATCAAAATATTTAAGCGATTTATATAATGATATGAATAAAAAAGACAGTGCCTTCAAATACCAAAGTATTTATTTAAACATACAAGATTCTATTTTTAATACTGAAAAAATATCAAATTTACAAATTACTACGTTGCAAGAAAATTTAAGACAAGAAAAAATCAAAGAAGAAAAAGAACAACAAGCAATTGAAAGAGAGCAAAATTTAGTTTTAGCCGCTATTGGTTTTTTTATTCCTGTTTTTATTTCAGTTATATTTTTAATTGGGAAATGGTCTAAAAAGAAATTTAAATTTATAGTTTCACTCGGGATTGCCTCCTTATTAATGTTATTTGAATTTATTAGTTTACTAATACATCCATACATTCAAAAATATACTAATCATAATGTTATTCTCATGTACATTATTCTACTAATTATTGCAGCAATATTAGTGCCATTACATCATAAAATGGAAGAGCGTATTAAAAAAACATTTAATGATTTTTAAATTTTATCTTCAATTTTACATCTTATTAAGTTTGTATATGACTCATAAAATACGTAGTCTATCATTTATAACTAACTAGTAATTATGCAATACAAATTCATAGTTGAAATCATCAACAGTGACATGGATATCCTAAAGGACTCCAAAATTAAAGTTGAGGGAAAATCAGAATTAGATGCCAAGGCTAAAGCAAAAAAACTGATTCTTAAAAAGCATCCTAAGTTTGAGGAGGTGCAAATTCAATTAAGACCTCCACTTACCAAGGAAGAGAAAAAACTACTTCCAATACAAAGGATTATCGACTATCTCCAGAAACAGATTTTAATGACTAGGGATGCTAAAATTCACACCACGGCTACCCAAAAAAAATATGCTGAGAATAGAAGGGTCGCCTATAAGTTGGCATTACTTGAATCCAGAAGAGAATTAAAGGAAGAAAAGAAGCTCTTGCGTAAATAATTGCTTATCCACTGCATCTTGTTTGGCTAAATTTATTGCTTCCCAAAGAAGCCTAGGCCATTGTATTGACCTTACAATATTAGTCTACAAAATAACATAAATGTCCATAATATTTTATAATAAACTGGACACACTTTTATACCTTCGCTAAATGGAACCCCAAAACACGATTGCAGACATCGTAAAAAGTCGTATAAACACCTTTAATGAAGGTTATGTGTTTTCGTACATGGACATTGAAGGCGCATCGAAAAATAGCGAAGCCATCATAAAAGCATTAAACCGGTTAACTGAAAAAGGTATACTGCAAAAATTAGTTAAAGGGAAGTTCTATAAGCCATCCCTTTCGGACAATGGGAAACATGTTCCAGAATTAAGCGAAATAGTAAAAGACTTATTGGAACATAAGGGAGAACAAATAGGTTATTTAACTGGACATAGCATTTTCAATAAATTACGATTAACCACCCAATTAAGCCATACAATACAAATAGGTAGAAATACCTTCAAGCCTCCTATAAAAAGAAGTATTTACACAATCAAATTCGTATTGCAAAGGAACTTCATTACAAAAGAAAATATCGAAATGCTACAAGTATTAGATTGTCTAAAAATGCTAAAGGGTATTCCCGATACTTCAAGGGATAATTCATTGCATGTATTGGGCAAAATTATAAGAAAGTACAAAAAACCACAAAGGGATATGCTAATACAATTATCAATAAAGTACCCTTCATCAACAAGGGCATTATTGGGGATGATTTTCGAAGAAGAAAAGATAATGCGTCCTTTGGATAAGATAAGGGAAACCTTAAACCCTATAAGTAAGTTTAATATGGTATTAAAGAATTATAGTAAGGTAGTAAAGGACAATTGGAATATTAAGTAAAGGATACTTTAGGGTTTATGTTTTCGACGGTATTTTCCTATGGTTTTGTAATAGTATTTCGATCTGGTTTGATTTCGTATAGAATTAGGATTTAAGCTAACTGATTTTCGTACATAGCCAGGTCTAAATTGTCCTTTGTAGTTTATTGAAGGAGATACGTAAATAGCTTTTTTAGGTATAGGTTTATCCTTAATATCTGAACATGCATGACAAAGTAAACATAGCAGTATTAGAAGAAAGCTTTTCATTATCTCTTTTTAGATAGTAAACTTAAAAGCAAGTTAATTACCGAACGGCCCACTTTTCTTTCCATACCATTTACCGAAGTGGGTATGCCAGTTTCTCGAGCAAACTTTTGCTTTGCCGCGGTAAAGCCGAGGGCTCTTTTCCAACTAAAGCTAAATCCAAATTTTCCCATACTATTGGTTATTGCTTTTGAAAAGTTTGAAACTTACTTGATACCTATAAAATTCAATATTAACTGCTACTGATAATGCCCTTCGTATTTTGTTATCATCTTCAGAGCCTATTATAATCCCTTTTACGACTTGATTAGGTTCTGCTAATTCATCCTTTACATATCCCATATATCGCTGAATTTGACCTACTACAGAATCACTTACTCGTCCTTTCTTTAGTTCAACCACTAATAAGGTCTTTTTATCCTTACTAATAGCTAAAATATCGATTGGTCCAGTATCAGAAGGGTATTGTTGACCAACTAAATCACCATCCTCTTGATATATATCGAATTCCTTACCTAAATCAGTTTGATTCCAGTTCTTTACAAGAAAATCTTCTAAATGCTTTTCTAAAGCAAATTCGGAAACGCTTTCAACATTGCTATCAGTTGAAAATATAGTAGATGGGACATTTCCAGTTAATAACTTCTCTATTTCGTCAGCATATTTAGTAATGTTACTAACAGTTCCTATTGAGCCAGTTGAATTTTTTAAAGCATCACTCATTAAGGACCTATCAATGGTATTAGGATACCATTTAACTTTTCTTCTATGTGGTAGAATGTCTTCTTTTACAAATTCATAATCACTGATTACTTCTCCAACAAAATAACTGCCACTACCATTTGGACACAATACAATATCTCCTTTTAAAATACCCTTTGATACAGTCCAAGTGAAACCACA
>Ga0114969_10003952_pt1 | contig 11841 bp, 9 predicted proteins | sample M_130807_MF_Meta_FD_87316 | JGI IMG/M metagenome (GOLD analysis project Ga0114969, IMG submission 87316) | Freshwater microbial communities from Lake Montjoie, Canada to study carbon cycling - M_130807_MF_MetaG | ecosystem: Environmental > Aquatic > Freshwater > Lake | place: Lake Montjoie...
TGCTTTCTTGTTGATCTTTCTTTGTTCATGCACTTGGAAACAAATTGAAACCCTGCAACAAAAGCGCTTTGTCGTGTATAATATACCCAAACAAAAATCGATCGAATTTATTCAAGGGAATAAGCGCCTATCTCCCGATGATGAGGAGATGAACCGAGATGTTGCAACAAAACAGTATATCTTACAGCCATCCTATGTACATTTCGGGATTGATGCAAATGATACGTCGATTGTGGCCATAAGAAAATCGGAGAGCCTTGATTTGTTTCAATTTGGTTCGACGCTTATTGCACGTGTAAAACGGACTAATTTTCATTGTAAAAAAATAATGCCTGTTGATTATCTGATTTTTAGCGACCAATCTAAACCTGATGTTGCATGGGTCCAAACAAATTTCAGCACCGCACAAATTATTTTAGATAGCAGCATTCCTTTTTGGACGATAGCCGCTGTTAAGAACGAATTCTCCTCAATAGGCATTCCAGTGCACGTGGTATGCGAGGATGGCGCCTTTGAAATTGGATTGTAACAAATACTGCCTATTTTTGCGCGAAATGATATGGCCTAAAGGCTTATTTCCCTCAAACGTAGACAATCTCCTTTCATGAACAAGAAAATAAACTCCGCCCTCATTTCCGTTTTTTATAAGGATGGCCTGGATTCATTGGTAAAAAAACTCCACGAACACAATGTGACTATATATTCGACAGGTGGAACACAACAATTTATCGAAGCGCTTGGCATTCCGTGTGTGGCGGCTGAAACTGTGACAAACTATCCGTCTATTTTAGGAGGCCGCGTGAAGACACTACACCCAAAAATATTTGGCGGTATATTAGGTCGACGTGAAATCGAACAGGATGTGCAGGAAATGAAAGAATTCGAAATTCCTGAAATTGATCTAGTGATTGTTGATCTGTATCCGTTCGAAGAAACATTGGCATCGACGAATGAAGAAAAGCTAATCATTGAAAAAATAGATATTGGTGGGCCCTCTATGATACGGGCTGCCGCAAAAAATTTCAACCATGTGGCTGTGTTGGCTTCGAAAGATGATTACGCCTTTTTACTCGATACATTGAATGCTCAGCATGGTGAGACGACATTGGCTCAGCGTAAGCAATTAGCTGCCAAGGCATTTGATGTGGTGATGAACTATGATATCGCTATTTCAAACTATTTCAATACAGAAAATACGGTGCTTCGTTATGGCGAGAACCCACATCAGCAAGCAAGTTTTACGGGCAAATTGAATAACATTTTTAATCAATTGCATGGCAAGGAACTGTCGTATAATAATCTGGTGGATGTAGATGCAGCCTTGCAATTAATTCGTGAATTTGAAGGAAGTAAGGACAGCGTGTTTGCCATTATTAAGCATACCAATGTTTGTGGTGTAGCTTCGAGGTCTGCGGTATTAGACGCTTGGCGTATAGCCTTGTCGAGCGATCCGGAAAGTGCCTTCGGTGGTGTGCTTATTTGCAATGGGATAATCGATGAAGCAACAGCATTGGCCATCAATGATATCTTTTTTGAAGTGCTAATCGCGACTAATTTTACGCACGAGGCGCTGACTATTCTTCAACAAAAAAAGAATAGGATATTGTTGACCTTAATTCATAATCCTTCATCAGCCACACAATCACGCAGCTTGCTGAATGGCAGGATAGAACAAGGTAGCGATCACGGTAATTATGCCACTTGGCTTGAAGAGGGCGGAAGAGAATCGAGTACTGATGAAAACCAAGACCTCATCTTCGCCAATATTATCTGCAAACATTTAAAATCAAATGCGATAGCCTTGGTCAAGAATAAGCAGTTGCTTGGCAAAGGGTGCGGACAAACGTCTCGTATCGATGCGTTGAAGCACGCGATTGAAAAAGCGAAGCAATTCAACTTTGATTTAACCGGTGCCGTGTTAGCTTCCGATGCATTTTTCCCGTTTGATGATTGTGTGAAGATTGCCCATGCCAATGGTATTACCGCATTTATACAGCCCGGAGGGAGTATTCGAGATAAGGATTCGATACAGTACTGCAAAGAAAATAAGTTAGCGATGGTGATTACGGGTACGCGACATTTTAAACATTAATCAAGCGTTAAGTAGCCTTTAATTTGCAATTAGGCTCAGCCCTTCTCTATATTTGTCTTAAATTACAGTCACAAAAAATAATATAAAATGAAAAAGATCATAGCCGCCGTAACGCTTGTATTGCTTTCCTTCATGAGTTTTGCTCAAAATCAGGAATTGCCAACAACCAAAGTAAGAGACTTAAACGGCAAACAAATTTCGTTCAACGAAGCCTTTGAAAAAGGAAAAGTGACGATGGTCAGTTTCTGGGCCACATGGTGTATTCCATGCAAACAAGAAATTAAGAATGTAAAAACTAAGTTGGACGAATGGCAAAAAGAAACGGATTTTAACTATATGACTGTTTCTATCGACGACTCACGCGCTACAGCGATGGTGAAGACTTATGCCAAATCGCAAGGATGGTCTTTCCCTACCTATACCGATCCGAATAGCGATTTAAAACGCGCGTTGAATTTTCAGAATGTACCGTTTACCATCATCGTTGATAAGAACGGTAAGGTGGTCTATCAGCATAGCGGTTACGAAGAAGGCGGTGAAGATGAATTGTATGAAAAAATCAAAACGTTCGCAAAGAAATAATAGCATTAAAAATAGTGAATAGGGCTCATGAAAATTTCGTGAGCCTTTTTTATTTTACGGCATGGCCTTCAGTCTGCTTACTTGTTTCATTCCTTAGCCATGAGGTAGGAGTGTCATGGTAACCGAGAATTGAGATTTATTTTTAATGAGACTTTGCTTGAAGTCATTCTGCCGCGGTGTGACTTTTTTCTGCTCGCATTAGATGGCCGACGATCATTGGTGAAAGCGAGTTAGTAGCTTAGGGGCGCAAGATGTTATACATGTATTGAAATTGATACACGCACCTCGAATGACTTGATGTTCATAGTCATCTAATTATTGCCAATTTATAGGTCATCATTGGATGTATAAAGGCTTATAATCTTTTTAGCTAGGATTGTGCATGGGCGATGAAGAATGAACCCACGGTTGAACAGAGCGTCGCAAATACCTTGCCCTCATGAAAAAAGCCATCCGATGAACGAATGGCTTTTTTATATTTTATTGAGTCGTTGTTTATCCGATATTCAATCGCGTGAACGCAGTTGCAGTTAAATCGGCATCCACACTTTTCAGATATTCGGCTACCGTTTTGCTTCCGTCTTTTACGAAAGGTTGCACAAGTAGGGTGTTTTCTTTAAAGTAGGCGTTGATTTTACCATCAGCAATCTTAGACAACATATCTTCAGGCTTGCCTTCCATCTTAGGGTCTTGTTTCATTAGATCCATGATGATTGCTTTTTCACGATCGATCGTTTCTGCAGGCACAGACGCAGGGTCTAGGGCTACAGGGTTCATAGCGGCGATTTGCATTGCCACGTCTTTACCAGCTGCTTCGGTGGCTTCGTTGTATGCTTTATTCAAACCTACCAATACGGCTACGCGGTAACCAGCATGATTATACGAAACGATACTTTCAGCTTCAAGGCGTTCGAAAGCAGTTACATCGATTTTTTCACCGATACGAGCGACTGTTTCCATGATCTTATCTTCGATCGTCATGTTTTCGTAAGCACACGCTTTGAATTCTTCTAATGATTTGCAATTGTTACTCATTGCGGTATCGCTGAAGCTCAATCCTAATTTGATGAAGTCTTCGTTCTTAGCCACAAAATCAGTTTCAGAAGTTAAGTTGATAATGATACCCACTTTATGATCTGAAGATGTGTTGGCAATTACCAAACCTTCTTTTGCATCGCGGTCGCTACGTTTAGCAGCTACTTTTTGACCTTTTTTACGAAGGAAGTCGATAGCGGCTTCAAAGTCACCATTTGTTTCCATCAGGGCGGCGCGACAATCCATCATACCAGCGCCTGTTGTCTGACGCAGCTTATTTACGTCTGCTGCGGTTATATTTGTTGTTTCACTCATTGTATTAAAGTTATAAGTTAGTAGAATTTAATTGAGGTAGATGGTATAAGCGAACGTTAGGACAGTATGCCTGACCACTTTCACATAACAACTACAGATAGACTATTTCTTAGCAGGAGGTCTTCTTGTGCCGCTTGCTTTTTTACGAGGAGCGGTTTTTTCTTTACCATTGTCGGCTGAAGAAGCGATACCGTTCTCGTCGTATGTTACTTCTGAATCATCAGACTCTTCTGTTTCGCCATCTTCCATCTTGTCTTTTTCAGTTTCTCTTTCTTGTAGACCTTCGATGATAGCAGCAGTGATATAGTTGGTGATGATAGCAATTGATTTTGTTGCATCGTCATTCGCTGGGATAGCGAAGTCGATTTTGTTTGGATCGCTATTGGTGTCTACCATTCCGAAGGTAGTGATACCAAGGCGTTTTGCTTCAGCCAATGCGATATGTTCGTGCGAAATATCAACCATAAAGATCGCAGAAGGGGTTCTGTTCATTGCTGAGATACCACCTAATACTTTTTCCATTTTCACACGGTCACGTGCTAAGGTCAAACGCTCTTTCTTATTGATGCTGATGCTGCTGTCTTCAAGCATTTTTTCGATGCTTTGCATTTTCTTCACGCTCTTACGGATGGTGCTGAAGTTCGTCAACATACCACCTAACCAACGGTCGGTAACGTACGGCATGTTTACTTTTTGTGCGCATTCTGTAACGATTTCTTTGGCTTGTTTTTTAGTAGCCACGAAAAGGATTTTCTTTCCGCTCTTAGCAATTTGTTTCATAGCGGCTGCTGCTTCCGTTAATCCTTCGACTGTTTTATTCAAGTCGATGATATGAATACCTTTTTTCTCAGCGAAGATATATGGCAACATTTTAGGATTCCATTTTTTGCGAAGGTGACCGAAGTGAACACCTGCTTCCAAAAGTTGCTGTTGTAAATTTGTATTTTCTGACATGCTGTTTTTTTATTAATTACCGGATATCTGTCCGGTGTTATTATAATTTGTTTGTTTTCAAATGGGGTGATGTAGGTCTGAGGACAAAAAATGTCAAGACATACATCCAAAGGATTAACGTTTAGAGAACTGATAACTTCTACGGGCTTTCTTATGACCGAATTTCTTACGCTCAACCACACGAGGGTCACGTGTAAGTAATCCTGCAGGTTTCAGTGCTACTCTCATTTCAACATCCATATTACAAAGGGCGCGAGAGATACCTAATTTGATAGCTTCGGCCTGACCTTTAGTACCACCGCCGTCAACGGTGACATTGACATCATATTTGTCTAATGCCTGTATTGTTTTCAAAGGAAGTTCAACCTGATTTTGTAGGTACATCATCGGGAAGTATACTTTATAGTCACGATCGTTTACTGTAATTTTTCCGTTCCCTTTTGAAAGGTAAACACGAGCTACGGCTTCTTTTCTACGACCAATAGCTTTTTTTAATTTTTCCATTTAATTAGTTTTTATAATAAGGGGGGTAAATATTATTTTAATTCAGTTGGTTTTTGAGCGCTATGAGGGTGCGTGTCGCCTGTATATACATGCAACTTCTTGTACATAGCACGTCCGAGTTTGTTTTTAGGAAGCATTCCCTTAACAGCTCGTTCAACGATACGTTCAGGATGACGGGCCAACAATACTTTAGCAGTCTGTTCTTTCTGACCACCTGGGTAACCACTATAATCGAGGTATACCTTTTGGTTTAATTTGTCTCCAGTAAACACCACTTTCTCGGCGTTTAACACGATTACGAAATCACCGGCATCAGCGTGTGGCGTATAGGTAGGCTTATGTTTACCTCTTAATACGGTAGCCAGTTTCGTGCACAAACGTCCAACTGTTTGATTGGTTGCATCGACCACAAACCATTCGGCCTTGTGTGTTTCTTTGTTTGCGAATTTTGTTTTGTAACTTAAATGTCTCATTCTTGTATTCTAATTTTAATAAATCCTAGTTTTTATAAGGAGTGCAAATGTAAATGTTTCTTTTGGTCGTTTCCAACTAAATTCAAATAAAAATAAATTCATGGTCTATAAATCGTTGATAATCATATAAAAAAAGGAAACATATTATAAATCATAATGTGAATTCACGTATATTCAAAAAGAATTTTCCAAGAAACTAGAAAAAAATGTTAATTTACTTTGCATATAAAAATATCTTATATTAGTTTTACGAGATGAAATCAATTATTTCTTAATTAAAAACAAAAAGCATGAAGAAAAGATTATTATTAACACTAACAGTACTGCTCATCGGGTTGCAAGGTTTGCTAGCGCAATCTAGTTCGGTCAGAGGTAAGATTTTAGACGACAAAGGCGATCCAATTCCAGGCGCTACAATTCGTGTAAAAGGAACAAGCAAAGGAGCCGTGACGGATGTGAACGGGAATTTTAAGTTGACAATTGAAGACGGAGCCACACTAGCTATTACAGCTATTGGTATGAAGCCAACTGAAAAGTCAGCACAAGATGGGATGAGTGTAAAATTAGTGACAGACCAACAATCACTTCGTGAGACGGTAGTCACTGCTCAAGCTATTAAAAGAGAAAAAGCAAGTTTGGGTTATGCAACAACAACCTTGAATAATGCTGAATTGAACAACGGTAACAATGTAAGTGCCCTTGGCGCATTACAAGGTAAAGTATCGGGTGTTAATATTACTAGTACAACTGGCGGTCCTGGAGGATCTACAAGGGTTGTTATCCGTGGAGAAAAATCAATCGGAGGTAATAACAACGCATTGATCGTAGTGGATGGTATCCCAATTAATAACGGAAACAGAACACGTAGCAACAGTTTGAAGCAAGTGGATTTCGGTAATCGCGGTAATGACGTTAATCCTGATGATATCGAAAGTATTTCGGTATTGAAAGGTGCTGCTGCTACTGCACTTTATGGATCTGATGGTGCTAATGGTGCGATTATGATTACAACAAAATCAGGTAAATCAAAATCGAAAGCTGGTAAGAATGAAGTGTCATTTACAACAGGCTATGCGTGGTCAGATATCTTGAAATATCCAACCTTCCAAAATCAATATGGGCAAGGCGATTTGAATGGAGTGCCTGATGATAGAAGAGAAAACTTTAGTTGGGGTCTTCCTTTCAATGGAGAACTTAGACCATGGGGTCAGGTGATTAACGGTCAACAACGTGTTAAGCGTTATGAGGCTCAAGAAAACAATGTGAAGGATTTCTTCAATATTGGTAAAGCTTGGGAAAATAATTTATCGCTTTCAGGTGCCACAGACAAAGGAAATTACTTCGTAGGCTTGAATACATTAAATAGTAAAGGAGTTGTGCCTAATACGTTCCTTGATAAATACAGCATTCGTTTGAACGCGAACCACGATTTTACAAACAACCTATATAGTAGCATTAATTTGAACTATATCAATGGTAGTTCTCGAGTAGATCAAGGTGGACAAGGAGAAGGTTCTGTTTGGAACAATGTTTGTCAACAACCTCGTGATATCCCTATCGGGAATCTGAAAGATTTGAACAATGTTTTCAATTCACAAGATTATACCGATTCAAATGGTGTTCGTCGTTATGGTTATTATGGCGCCTACACAGAAAATCCTTATTGGGTTGCTAAAGCATTTGATAACAGAAATAAATACGACAGATTAATTGGTCAGACGACAGTTGGCTATCGTTTAGGTTCACATGCTACGATCTCGAATCGTTTCGGTGGTGAAGTACTTTCTGATCGCATCTATCTGAAATCACCAAAATTAAATACGATTGCCTTTGAGGAAGATTTCTATGGTGGTTCTCCTAAATCGTTTAACGGCGGTTATTATGAATCAACAGATAATTTCTCTTCGTATTTCAATGATTTGATGTTGAGTTTGAATTATCAAGTTGATAAGTTAGGTATTAGTGCTGTCATTGGTCATTCAGTGGTTAGCAAACGCAGTAATTTCCTTTCATCAAATATCGATCCTGTAACGAATGGTTTAGTGATCGAAGACTTCTATAATTTCGATAACGCTAAAAGTAAAATTGCTTCAGCAAACAACTTGTCAAGAAGCAGAAAAGTAGGTATGTATGCTACCGTGAATTTTGACTTCGATAAATTCTTCTTCCTTGAAATGACAGGACGAAATGATTGGAGTTCAACATTGGATGCTTCTAATCGTTCGTATTTCTACCCATCAATCAGTGCATCTTGGTTATTTAGTCAACACCTGTCAGATGCGGCTAAGAAAGTAATAAACTATGGTAAATTGCGCGCTAATATTTCTTCTGTAGGTAATGACGCTCTTGCTTATCAAAATAACAATCCTGGATTTGTAAGTACCTCAGTCAGCAGCGGATTCGGATCAAATATTTTCCCTTTCAATGATGTCCCTGGTTTTACGTATCAAAATTCAATCGGAAATAGTGCGTTGAAACCTGAGCGTCAATTGGGTAAAGAAATAGGGATTGAATTAGCATTCTTACAAGATCGCATTAGCGCTGATTTTACAGTGTATAGTAACACAACGAAGGATCAAATCTTATCAGTTCCTACACCATCTTCAACAGGATTTACATCACGAGTTATCAATGCGGGTACTATTAAAAATACAGGTATTGAAGCAGGTCTTCGTTTAACTCCTATCAAGCGTAAAGGTTTACGTTGGGATGTATTCGGTACCTATACAAGAAACAAAAACGTAGTTCTTGACTTACCAGGTGGCGTTGACCAAATTGTTCTTGGTGGTTATTCTGGTATGAGTATCGTAGCTGCAAAAGGTAAACCATTCGGTACGTTCTATGCAATCGATTTATTGAAAGATGCAAACGGAAATCAAGTGATCGATTCTGCAACAGGTGCACCTAAGTCTACCACTTCACCAGTTTATCTTGGTTCTTTCCAACCTAAGTTTATGGCTTCATGGGGAACTGGCTTGACTATTAAAGGTCTTAGCATCAATGTATTATTCGATACAAAACAAGGTGGATATTTATACTCACGCACGAAGGATATTCTTGAATTTGTGGGTGTAACACCGTCAACTACCTTAAATGATCGTCAACCATTCCTTTGGAATAATTCAGTGTATGAAAATTCAAATGGCGACTATGTAACAAACACAAATGTTTTAACGGATGTGTATAATTACTATACAGCTGCGAATCTTAAACCTGCAGGTCAGGATTTGATTAAAGCAGGTTATGTTAAATTAAGAGAGGTTTCTATAGGTTATAAACTTCCTCAACAATGGTTCAGCAAAACATTTATTGGTTCTGGGTCATTATCGATCTACGGAAACAATCTGTTAATCTGGACTAACAAAGGAAACGACTACGTAGATCCTGAAGTGAATTCAGGCGGTGCGTCAAACGAACAAGGTTTTGACTTTAGTGCAAGACCATCAGTACGAAATTATGGATTCAGATTAGGTTTAACTTTCTAAACAAAACAAAACACATTTAAATATGAAATATACAAAATATAAAATAGTCGCTTTCCTCGCCTTAAGCACCTTGATGCTTGGAGGATGTAAGAAGTTTCTCGACACAAATAAAAATCCGAATATAGCAGGTAATCTAGGGATTGAATTGGTTTTACCTTCAGCTCAAGTTGAAATTGCGCATGTCATTGGGAATAATTTTCAAGTGAATGGTAGCTTCTGGTCTCAGTATTGGACCCAATCACCTTTGGCTAACCAATATAAGCAATACGATCAGTATCAGCCATCAACAGACAACTATAACCGTTCATGGGGTATTTTGTACAATGGTGCCCTGAATGATTTGCAATATGTGTATAAAACAGCAGCGTCCAAAAGTGATAAAAACTACATGGCGATTTCACGATTGCTAACTGCATACACATTTCAAGTAATCACTGATGCTTGGGGTGATGCTCCTTGTGTAGAGGCCATCAAAGGTCTTGAAGTGGATGGCGGAAACGTTAATCCTGCATATGATGCACAAGCTGCTATCTATGACACGATTATTTCTCAAATTAATGAAGCGATTTCATTGATTGATGTCAATAGTCCTGCCCATCCTGGTGCTGATGATTTGATTTATGGCGGCGATATGACCTTATGGTCAGAATTTGCATACACCTTGAAATTAAAGGTGGCGATGCGTTTATCTGAAGTAAATCCTACTAAAGCTACAGCTCTCATTGCTGAGATTGAAGCAGATCCTAATTTTGCAGGTTTTATTGCAGACGCTTCGGGTGATGCAAAAATCACTTGCACCTCTGCTGGAGGTAGCGAAAATCCTCTTTATTCTGAAATCGTAGGTGTTGGTAAAACTCAAAACTTGTTTGCAAGTGCTACTTGTGTAGATAGCATGAATGCAAACAGTGATCCTCGTGTATTTGTTTTTTACAAGCCATTGGCCAACGGGAATGTAGTAGGAAATACTCAAGGCGATTATAATAATTCAACAAGCGCAACTGGAAAATCAATTGTGAGCTATATTGTTGGTGGTGAAGCTGCTCAGGCTTTATCAGCAAGTGCACCAGTACGTTTACTATCTGTATCAGAAAGCTTATTGTTACAAGCTGAAGCTTCGGCTAGAGGTTGGTTGACAAGCGGTGATGATGCATCATTATTCTACAGTGCAATCGACGCGAGTTTTGAAGCCTACGGCATTACAGATGCTCCAACAATCGCTTACTACAAGGATAGCACGAATTGGGGACTTTATCCAACGGCAGGATCTGAAACAGATAAAATCCGTCACATCGTAACGCAAAAATGGTTTTCAATGTGTGGAAATCAAGGTTTTGAAGCTTGGACAGAGCAACGTAGAACAGGTTATCCTGACTTCTTGATTCAATCTGTGAATTCATTGATTGGTAGCAAGCGTCCTGCACGTTTTGTCTATCCAACAGAAGAGATAAACCTGAATGCTAATTTCCCTGGACTGAAGTCTGTCGACCAGAAAGTTTGGTGGGACGTAAACTAATTAATAATCTAAAAAAATAGTAAAATGAATAAAATAAAAATATCTATGATCGCAATCGCCATGCTTTTTGTGGCCGTTGGATGTAAGAAAAAAATAGAAGACGTTTCATCCGTTGTCACTGCATCATACCCTGAGATTGTTATCAATGGCTCGCAGTTTGTTAGTATGCCTGTTGGTGGCACTTTTGTTGACGCAGGGTCTACAGGTTTTGATTCTCTGACGAAAGAGTATAGCTTGCAACCGATTTCTGTTACAAATGATATCGACCCAACTACGCCTGGTTTCTATACTGTTCAATACACGTATAAAAATATGTATGGTTATACATCTACTGGTACACGATTTGTGTTAGTGACCGACATCAATGACTCACTTGACTATTCAGGTGTGTACAATAGAACATCCAATAACTCACCGATGAATGTTACAAAAATTGCGGCTGGATTATACAAAACCGATAATGTAGGTGGTGTATTATTGCCTTCTGCGTATGCTATAACAGCTTATTTTGGTCAGCTTGACGATTCAACGTTAGTTGTTCCTACTCAGCCAACAGCTGCAGGTGATTTGTATTGTTCGAATTCTAAGGTAATGGCTAGCTCAAGCGATACCGTTATCTCATGGATTGTTAGAAATGCAAGTTTCGGGACATCACTTCGCACGTTCTCGCATCAGTAAACGACATATTACTTTAATTGAAAAGCCACTTAGTATTACTAGGTGGCTTTTTTTATTGTTTTCGGATACGTACTTTTTCTGATCCTATTCTACTTGAATGTTATCTGGCATCAAAGTCAATAAAGACTCGTTCAGTCTTTGGATGTGCTTGACAGGTCAATACGAAGCCTTGTGCTACTTCTTCTTTCTCTAATGCATAATTTACTTCCA
>Ga0114969_10003955_pt1 | contig 11835 bp, 7 predicted proteins | sample M_130807_MF_Meta_FD_87316 | JGI IMG/M metagenome (GOLD analysis project Ga0114969, IMG submission 87316) | Freshwater microbial communities from Lake Montjoie, Canada to study carbon cycling - M_130807_MF_MetaG | ecosystem: Environmental > Aquatic > Freshwater > Lake | place: Lake Montjoie...
CAAAGTGGACGATGCCGATCCAAAACTGGAAGCCTGCCATGAGTCAGTTCATGCTCATGTATGGAGACCGGGTAACACAATGACGATCTGGCCATTTACACAAAAAATTTTACAGACTCGGGGGAATACACAGAGAAAATATTACAGACTCATATTACCCCTTCACCAGCCAATATACCGCCTCAAACGGCCGCAGCGTCATGGCCTGCGGTTGTTCTGCCGCATCTGTGTAGTTGCTCATCAAGGGTTGCCACACATCGGCCAGCTCAACGCCTGCGGCGTTCCACGCCAAAGGTTCGCGGCTCAGGTTAGCCACCACCAACAATCGCTGCCCATTCCAACTGCGCTGATAGCACCATAATGCCGGGTGATCCGGGGCCAGATCCTGATAATCGCCGTGCGTCAGCAGTGGATACTGCTTGCGCAGGGCGATCAGGTGGCGATAGGCATAAAATACCGAATCCCGATCCGCCAGCGCCGCTTCGGCGTTAATCTGCGGGTAATTCTCTGCGCAGGCGATCCACGGCGTGCCGCAGGTAAACCCGGCGTGGGCGCTGGCGTTCCACTGCATCGGCGTGCGGCTGTTGTCGCGCGACTTGCTGGCCAGGATCGCCAGTAGTTCGGCGTCGCTTCTGCCCTGTGCGCTCAGCTCGGCGTACATATTCAGGCTTTCTACGTCACGATACTGACTGATATGGCTAAAACCAGGATTGGTCATGCCGATCTCTTCGCCCTGATAAATATACGGCGTGCCTTGCATACCGTGCAGCAGCATCGCCAGCATCTTGGCGGCGGTGACGCGCAGCTCACCTTCGTCGCCAAAGCGGGACACGATGCGCGGCTGATCGTGGTTACACCAGAACAGCGCGTTCCAGGCGCGGTTGTGCATGCCTTGCTGCCAGTGGTGGAAAATCTGCTTCAGCTCGACGTAATTGGGCGCTGCCAGCGTCCATTTCTGCCCGTTAGCGTAGTCCACCTTCAGGTGATGGAAGTTGAAGGTCATCGACAGCTCTGCGCCGCTGTGCGCTGCGTACTGCTGGCAGTGTTCTAGCGAAGTGGAAGACATTTCGCCCACGGTCATCAGGCCGCGCGGCTGGAATACCTCACGGCTCATCTCCTGCAGGAACTCATGGATGCGTGGACCATCGGTGTAAAAACGGCGGCCATCGCCTTGGGTGTCGTTAGGGAAATCCTGTTGTTTGGACACCAGATTGATCACGTCGAGGCGCAACCCGTCGACGCCCTTATCCGCCCAGAACTGACACACTTTCTTCAGTTCTTCTCGCACCGGTGGGTGCTCCCAGTTGAGATCGGCCTGCTCGGTGGCGAACAGATGCAGGTAATACTGGCCGCTTGCCGCATGCCATTGCCAGGCGTTGCCGCCGAACTTGGAGCGCCAGTTATTGGGCGGTGTATCACCTTCACCGTCGCGCCAGATATAGAACTGGCGCAGCGGGCTGTTACGATCCTGTGCCGCCTTAAACCACGGGTGCTCGGTGGAGGTATGGTTGAACACCATATCCATCACGATGCGGATACCACGCTGGTGGGCCTGCGCCACCAACTGCTCGAAGTCCGCCAGGGTGCCATAGGCCGGATCGATGGCGCAGTAGTCGGCCACGTCGTAGCCGTTATCCACCTGCGGTGAAACATAAACCGGCGTCAGCCAGATGGCGTCGATCCCCAGTTCCTGTAAATAGTCCAGCCGCTGGATAACCCCCGCCAGATCGCCATAGCCGTTACCGGTGCTGTCTTGGAAGCTCTTCGGGTAGATTTGATAGATGACACCGTTTTGCCACCAGGGGATAGGATTGCTCATCAGAACCGTGCCTCTTTGCTTGTTATATTAGGCCTACCCGCAGGCAGGCCCCTTATTGATTCAGACCGGCAACTCGCCGCGGCTGGCCTTGCGTTTGTACACCATGATGGTCAACAACAACGGGACTATCACGGCAACCAGAATCGCCAGAGAATAGATTGCCCAGAACTGCGGTTTAATGGAGAGAATGCCTGGCAAACCACTGACGCCGATACCGTTGGCCATCACGCCGGTCAACCCGCAAATCAAGCCAGCCATGGCTGAGCCGATCATTGCGCACAGCATCGGGAAGCGGTATTTGAGGTTGATGCCGTACATCGCCGGTTCGGTGACGCCGAGGTAGGCAGAAATCGCCGCTGGGACTGAAATTTCACGCTCGTTGGCCTTGCGGCTGATAATGATGATGCCGAGCACCGCCGAAGCCTGCGCGATGTTAGAAAGCGCAATCAGCGGCCAGACCGGCGTGCCGCCCATGCTTTGGATCATTTGCATGTCGATCGCCAGCGTGGTCTGATGCACACCGGTAATCACCAGCGGCGCATACAGGAAGCCAAACAGCGCAGCGCCGATCGGCGCAAAGCTGCCGGTCATCACCGCTTTCACCGCCCAGGCCACGCCGTCGCCGATCATGCGGCCAAACGGGCCGATCAGCGTATGCGCCAGGAACACCGCCAGCAGCAGAGAAACCACCGGTACCACCACCAGATACAGATAATCCGGCACGATCTTTTTCAAGCGGGTTTCGATCCAGCCCAGCGTTAAGCCTGCCAGGATCGACGGGATCACCTGCGCCTGATAACCCACTTTCTGAATGGTGAACCAGCCGAAGTTCCACACTTCCGGCACCTGCTGGCCGAGCAGGTAGGAGTTCATCAACTGTGGTGAAACTAAGGTAATGCCCATCACGATGCCGAGCACCGGCGTACCGCCCATCTTTTTCACCGTTGACCAGCAGATGGCGACCGGCAGGAACATAAAGATCGCTTCACCGAGCAGCCACAGGAAATCGTAAATGGTCTTCCAGGCCGGGTGCATCTGGGCCAGCGTTTGGCCGCCAGACATCGGGATATCGCCGATCACGTTGCGGAAACCGAGGATCAAACCACCGCTGATTAACGCAGGAAGCAGCGGGAAGAAGATTTCAGCGAAGTGGGAGATGGCGCGCTCGGACCAGGTCATGTTCTGGCGTGCGGCCAGTTTGGCCTGCTCTTTGTTGGCTTCGTTGTTGCCGGTGGTGGCGATCAACGCCTGATAGTAATCGCCCACTTCTGGGCCAATCACCACCTGGAACTGCCCGGCGTTGGTAAAGCAACCTTTGACCATGCGCAGCTTTTCGATCGCTTTGGGGTCGGCCTTGGCAGGATCGTTAAGCACGAAACGCAAACGGGTAATACAGTGGCTGACGGTGGCGATATTCTCGCGGCCGCCCACCAGCACAATCAGACGGTCAATATCCTGCTGCTGAACTTTACTCATGATGAAACCCTTTTTTAGGCGCAGAGGTGGGGATAAAGAAAGCTTAGCCATTCGCAGGGATTTATGGAATGGGAACGTTCCCATTTTGGGTTGAGGATCACAAAACGAGTAATTAATGACCTGCTTTTAATCAGGCCAGCTTGCTGGGGATAATGATCTGGCGAATACCTAGCTCACCGCTGAGCTGGCCCAGTAGCTGTTGGGCAGCCTGCTGCCCGGCGGAACCATAGCCAAGCTCGACTGAAAATACCTCAGGGAACAGGAAGTTAAGCAACGGAGTATTGCCGATCGCACACACCTGTAACGGCGCAATCTGCTGCTGTTGCAGGTATTTCATCGCGCCGAGGGCGATGGTATCAGACGCGCACACCAGCGCGGTGGTGTGTGGCTCAATCACGCTGGCGGCCAGTTGGAAACCGCTCTGATAGTTCAGTTCACCGAGTGCGGCAACCGGCGGGATCTTTAACTCACGGCAGGTGTCGAGATAGGCCTGGTGGCGGCGCATCCCGGTGGTGGCGTCCGCTTCCTGCACGCCGAGGTAGCTGATATGGGTATGGCCTTGCTTGCGCAACCGCTGCATGAGCAGTTTCACCGCGCCGTCATCGTCGTAACAGACGGAAGAAATTCCGGGGTAGTCACGCGCCATCACCACCATTTTTTCCTGCCAGGGAGCGAGCATTGCGGCGGTCAGGCCGGTAAAGCCGAACAGGATCACCCCGTCGATATGGCGCTGCTGCAAGACATGCAAGTGTTCCTGCACCAGCCGGGTTTCAAACTGGCTTTCCATCACGATCGGGTCAAAACCTTGCTGATACAGCAACGGCAGCATGGTGCGCACCGCCTGGTTTTCCGACGGCGAATCCAGCCGGGAAACGATAATAGCCACCACTTTATCGCTTTGGCCGCGCATGGCACGCGCCGACTTGGATGGCGTAAACCCATGGCTGCGGATCACCGCTTCCACCCGTTCACGGGTTTGCGGGCTTACGCTGCCTTCGTTATTGAGCACGCGCGAGACGGTGGACTTGCCTACTCCGCTTAGGCGGGCGATATCCTTGATTGTCAGCCGGTTTTGCATGGTTTAGTTATCGTTTAGGTTAATAGGCTTAAAGTTAGAACAGACGATCTATGCCCGCCACAATAGCGTATTTTTCTCAACGAATCTTTGCGCAAAACAGAATGACCGCGATTGTCATTCACTCTTTTTATTTACCGGAGAGATTACCCGTATGGATCCTGATCCTAGCCCCGAAAACAGCTATTCGGTTCCCCGGTAAAGCCTCTTCGCGCTGCGTGGCTGTTTTATCAGTGAAATATACTCTAAATAATTCGAATTTCAGGAAGGCGGCAAGTGAGCGAGTCCCCAGGAGCATAGATAACTATGTGACTGGGGTGAGCGAATGCAGCCAACGCACATGCAATTTGAAGTATGACGAGTATAAACGGTAAACAGCGGCGTGCGCTTCGCAGTTCGCCCCTGTTATTAACATAAAGAGCATCTGCCTCGGCGGACAATTTTTGGCGTGCCAAAAAGCGTTGCGGCGTGCAGATTCGCTGTTCATCCATTGTCGTGAGGCATTGGGCGACAAGGTGCAAACCATGAAATTCAAAAATATTCCCCGTCAACTGCTCAGCTTGTTTAGCCGCAGCCTACCGCGCCGCCTGGTAAGGCGCGATGCCCTGCTGGCAAGCGTCAGCGGAGCGGCACATGAACTGCCTGCCGGTCTGGCCCAGCAGCGCCTGGAGTGCGCCGCTGCCAGCAAAATGCAGCTTTATGAGCGCTTCAACAGCCACCCGGAAGGCATCACCGACCGTGAGGCGGAAACCGCGCGCAGCCAGTTTGGTGCCAACGTAATTGAAAACCAGCAGGCCGATACCTGGTGGCGCCACCTGTGGCACTGCTATCGCAACCCGTTCAACCTGCTGCTGACGGTGCTGGGGCTGATCTCCTACGCCACCGAAGACTTGACCGGTGCGCTGGTGATCGGCCTGATGGTGGCGATCTCCACGCTGCTGCACTTTATTCAGGAGGCCCGTTCCAACAAGGCGGCGGATGCGCTGAAAGCGATGGTGAGTAACACCGCAACGGTTTACCGCAGCGACGCGCTGACCGGCAAAAGCGCGCACGTTGAGCTGCCAATTTCTCAGCTGGTGCCGGGCGATATCATCAAACTGGCCGCCGGGGATATGATCCCGGCGGATCTCCGGCTGCTTTCCGCCAAGGATCTGTTCATCAGCCAGGCGGCGCTGACCGGTGAATCGCTGCCGGTAGAAAAAAGGGTTGAATCGCTTGCTCCGCTGGATTCGCCGCTGGAGTGCCAGAATCTGTGCTTTATGGGCACCAACGTGGTGAGCGGCACCGCGCTGGCGATGGTGATTGGCACCGGCCGTAATACCTACTTCGGCCAGTTGGCGCAGCGTGTGATCGGCCAGGATGAGCAGCCGAACGCCTTCCAGAGCGGCATCAGCAAAGTGAGCTGGTTGCTGATCCGCTTTATGCTGGTGATGACGCCGATCGTGCTGCTGATCAACGGCTACACCAAGGGCGATTGGTGGGAAGCCGCGCTGTTTTCGCTTTCCGTGGCGGTGGGTTTAACCCCGGAAATGCTGCCGATGATCGTCACCTCTACCCTGGCGAGAGGGGCGGTCAAACTGTCGCGCCAGAAAGTGATCGTCAAACGCTTGGATGCGATCCAGAACTTTGGTGCGATGGACATTCTGTGTACCGATAAAACCGGCACCCTGACCCAGGATAAGATCGTGCTGGAGCGCCATACCGACGTATTTGGTGCCAATAACGAACGGGTGTTGCGCTATGCCTGGCTGAACAGCTTCTATCAGACCGGGCTGAAAAACCTGCTGGACGTGGCGGTGCTGAACTGTGCCGATGAGCACCAACAGCCGGAGTTAATGCAGCATTACCGTAAGGTGGACGAGATCCCGTTTGATTTCGAACGCCGCCGGATGTCGGTGATAGTGGAGAAAGACAAAGAGTATCATGAGCTGATCTGCAAGGGCGCTCTGGAAGAGATGCTGACGATCTGCAGCCATGTGCGGCAGGACGAAGAGGTGATCCCGCTCAGTGATGCCTTGCTGACACGCATCCGCCGCGTGACCGACGATCTCAATCAGCAGGGGCTGCGCGTAGTGGCGGTCGCCAACAAGATCCTGCCAGCGGCAGAATATGAATATGGCGTGGTGGATGAAGCGGATCTGATCCTCGAAGGGTATATCGCTTTCCTCGATCCGCCGAAAGAGAGCACGGCTCCGGCATTGGCAGCGCTGAAACAGAACGGCATCACCGTTAAGATCCTCACCGGTGATAATGAGCTGGTGGCGGCCAAAGTGTGTAAAGACGTTGGCCTGGCGGCGGATCAGGTGTTGCTTGGCCGCGACGTTGAACGGATGAATGATGAAGAACTGACTCAGGCGGTGGTGCGCACCACGCTATTTGCCAAACTGACGCCGTTGCACAAAGAGCGCATCGTGCAACTGCTGCGCAAGCAAGGACACGTGGTTGGTTTTATGGGGGATGGCATCAACGATGCGCCGGCGCTGCGGGCGGCGGATATTGGGATCTCTGTGGATTCGGCGGTGGACATCGCCAAAGAAGCGGCAGATATCATCCTGCTGGAAAAGAGCCTGATGGTGCTGGAGCAGGGGGTGATCGAAGGCCGCCGCACCTTTGCCAACATGCTGAAATACATCAAGATGACCGCCAGCTCCAACTTCGGTAACGTGTTCAGCGTGCTGATTGCCAGCGCCTTTTTACCTTTCTTGCCGATGCTGCCGCTGCACTTGCTGATCCAGAACCTGATGTACGATATTTCACAGATCGCCATTCCGTTCGACAACGTGGACGACGATCAGATCACTAAACCGCAGCGCTGGAACTCCGGCGATTTGGGGCGCTTTATGGTGTTCTTTGGGCCGATCAGCTCGATCTTCGACGTTTTGACCTTTTGCCTGCTGTGGTTTGTGTTCAAGGCCAATACGCCAGAAATGCAGACGCTGTTCCAATCTGGCTGGTTTGTGGAGGGGTTGCTGTCGCAGACACTGATCGTCCATATGATCCGCACGCGCAAAATCCCGTTTATCCAGAGCCGCCCTTCCTGGCCGCTGTGCGTGATGACGCTGGCGGTGATCGCCACCGGTATCGGCCTGACCTTCTCGCCGTTGGCCGGTTTCCTGCAATTGCAGGCGTTGCCGCTGGGTTACTTCCCATGGCTGGTGTTGATTCTGGCCGGTTACATGGTGTTGACCCAGTGCGTGAAAGGCTGGTTTGTGCGCCGCTACGGCTGGCAGTGATTTTTGTGGGGGAATCATACATCAATGGCTAAAGGAGTCGCCCTCTCACCCTGTGGGAGAGGGCCGGGGTGAGGGGCTTGTAGTGCGGTGATCGTCTCCTCTCCCCAAGGGAAGAGGGAACGGGTTAGCCTTAACTGACAAGCATTAGGGCTTTGTACCCCCTTAAATGCGATAGAGTAAATCGGCATAAATCTCGGTCAGTGCTCCGCCCGGCGCGAACTGCTTTTTGATCCACTGGGTGACCTGCCCGGTTGCCGCATGCTGCGTGGCCAACAACATGCGGGAATCCTGCCGTGGGTTATGAATGGTGCGGATGACCAGTACTCCTTCGGTCACCGCCTCACGCACCATATATTCCGGCAAAAAACCAATCCCTTCACCCAAAATCTGACACTGACACTTGGTGTTGAAATCTGGCACCAGAATCGCTTCCTGGCCGTGTAACAACCAGCCCACTTTTTTATTGATGGTATGCGCGGTGTCTTCCACCATGATGTTCGGATACAGCCGCAACTGGCTCTCGGATATCGGTTCCGGCATAAACGCCAGCGGGTGATCGGGCGCAATGGCGAACACCCAACGGATGGCGCCAATTTCGGTGTAATCAATCCCACCGCCATCCAGCAGGGTATCTGGCGCGCCAATCGCGACATTGGCATGATGAGTAATGATGGAATCCCAAACGCCGTTATACACCTCGGTGGTCACCGTGATATGGCAGGTAGGGAACTGCTTTTTTAATACCTGCAACAGCCGGGCGGTATGGCGTGGGGTATAGAGCAACTGATTGATACAGATGCGCACCCGCGCCTCAATACCCTGCGAGATGGTATCAATGCCGCGCTTGATGGCGTGGAAGTCGTTCAGCAGATCGGTGGCCTTACGGTAGAAATAGAAGCCGGATTCGGTGAGCTCAATGCTGCGGGTGTTGCGGTTAAACAGCACCACATCCAGCCCGGTTTCCATGCGCTTAATGGTGTAGCTGATGGCCGATGTCGTCAGGCCCAGTTCTTCGGCCGCTTTGCTGAAGCTGCCGAAGCGCGCCGTGGTGGTAAAAGCCAACAGGTTCTCTTCGGTAAAAATGGAATTCATGCGTTGGGCTCCGAATTCATCCCACCTGATGGTGGTGACCGAAGAAGGGGAAATCCACTCCGGCCGCAGGGTTGAATGTATTGGTAATTCTCCTGATGGGCAACCAGTATTGAACGGAATTTAACACTGGCGTTACAACTGATTTGAAGAGAGTCACACTTCTGATGATTTGTTTAAAGCCTGATGTAGCAAGCGATAAAAGCCTGTTTATCGCAGAGGCGTTTACTCTGATGAAAGAGTGAAAACGCCAGGGAAAGCCTGCGCTGCCGCACATTTTGCCCTGATTGTTGAAAACCATTCAATAATGTCTCCCTTTGCGATGAATGATTTTTAAGCGGATGTTTTTCTTCTGCGTCTGTTGCTATTCTCAGTAGCAATGAAAAGTATCAGAAGCCCACAAGAAAAGAGGGAGCCAGAATATGCCAGAGCAAGAATTGATAACCGCATTTCTTTTTGCTGCGGAACAGGGCGATAGCGATGCGCTGAAAAAATGCTTGGCTAACGGTGTGGATATTAATACCACCAATCGTCAAGGCAGAACCGCCATTACGCTAGCTAGCTTGAATAAACATTACGACTGCGTGGCATTATTAATCTCCGCCGGTGCTGATGTTGATAAACAGGATCAAACCTGTTTTAACCCCTTCCTTTTGAGCTGTTTAAATAACGATTTAACGCTATTGCGTTTGGTATTTCCCGCCAAGCCAGATTTGGATCGTTTAACCCGTTTCGGTGGCGTAGGTATTACCCCCGCGAGTGAAAAAGGCCACGTTGAAATTGTACGCGAATTATTAACGCGCACCGAGATTAACGTCAATCACACCAATTTTGTCGGCTGGACGCCGTTGCTGGAAGCGATTGTGCTTAATGATGGCGGGGCCAAACAGCAGGAAATTGTCAAATTACTGCTCGATCACGGTGCCAATCCCCATATGACCGATAAATATGGTAAGTCGCCGCTGACGCTGGCGCGTGAAAAAGGTTATCACCACATTGCTGAGTTGCTGGTCGCCGCTGGCGCATAATATACCCGTCTTACTTCAAGTTGCTTGGGTGTTGGCTGCCTTCACTCACCCCAGTCACTTACTTGAGTAAGCTCTTGGGGCTTCGTTCAGTTGCCGCCTACAAGCAACTCGAATTATTTTGGGTATCAAGGAGAAACGCTATCGCACCGCCACTCAGGCAGTGTATCACGGCGCTATCGGCGGAGGGGGCCTTCCCCCGCCAGCGGCTAAGCGGGCAGGTCGAACAGGTGTTTTCCCGCGCGGTAAACCTGTTCGTCCCAGAGCAGCACATGCTCTATACGTTATTAAGCGATGAGTACGATAACGCCCCCAATAGCTGCCGTATAGCGCTCAGGCACTGCGACAAGGTATTTAGCCCCGGTGAACGGGTGCTGTTTTCTCCGAGCGGTATTGAAATTGGCCAGGATAAGTGGATTAATTTTTCCCACTGCCAGTTATGGCAACAGCCTGAGCACGCTTTAACGGCTGAAAGCATTAAATATATTGATTGGCAGCGATGGGGGGAATGGATTAATCAGCACGCAATATCCGGTAATTCACTTTTTAATTATCGTGGTGAGAATATATTCCATCAGGAAATAGCCAGGTTATTACAGCATCATCGTGAAGCGTTATTAATGGCAATGCGGCGGAATAAATTTCCTGACGAAGCGATATATTCCCTTATTGGCTTAGGGATTGGTTTAACACCTTCCGGTGATGATTACCTGGTTGGGCTTTGTGTGATATTGCTTATTCCTGGCCACCCGGCGCAAAATTATCGCGATAATTTTCTCGCCGTGCTGGAAAAGGCGAAAGAAAAAACCACGCTGTTGAGCGCAATCACTTTAGCGGCGGCAATCAATCAGCGCTATCGGCAGGTTATTAGCAACCTGATAACCCAAATAGTGCGTGACGATCGCCACCTTATTATTCACACCATTAACGAGATTAAACAGATCGGCTCAAGTTCAGGTTACGACATGCTGCATGGCATGGCGGATGCCTGCCTCTTGACCTCATATTTTGGAGAAAAATATGCCCATCAGGATCATGGTTAAAAAGAACACCTGGTTTGATTCCGTTTCACTGATGTCGATCTCAACCAAAGCCAACCAGTTGGACGGGGTTGAACAGGCGTTTGTGGCGATGGCCACCGAAATGAACAAAGGGGTGTTGCAGAACCTGGGGCTGTTAACCCCGGAGCTTGAAGAGGCCAAAAATGGCGATCTGATGATCGTCATCAAAGGGGCCAGCGAAGAGGCGAACCAAGCCACGCTGCAAGCGATTGAAGCACTATTTACCCATAAAGATAAAGGCACCCGGCACGAGGCGCGCTACGCCACCTTGGCCAGCGCCAAGGCCAATATCCCAGAGAGCAATCTCGCGGTGATCGCGGTAAACGGCCTGTACGCGGCGCGCGAAGCCCGCCAGGCGCTGGAGAACAATCTCAACGTGATGCTGTTTTCCGATAACGTCTCGATTGACGATGAGCTGGCGCTAAAACAGCTGGCGCATGAAAAAGGGTTATTGATGATGGGGCCGGATTGCGGCACCGCGATCATCAACGGCGCGGCCTTGTGCTTTGGCAATGCGGTACGCCGGGGCAACATCGGTATTATCGGCGCGTCCGGCACCGGCAGCCAGGAATTGAGCGTGCGTATCCATGAGTTTGGCGGCGGTATTTCGCAGTTGATTGGTACCGGCGGGCGCGATCTGAGTGAAAAAATCGGCGGCCTGATGATGCTCGATGCCCTGAAAATGCTGGAGGAAGACGACGGAACGGCGGTGATTGTGCTGATCTCCAAGCCGCCTGCGCCAGCGGTGGCGCGCACCGTGCTGGAACGCGCCCGTGCCTGCCACAAGCCGGTGGTGGTCTGTTTCCTTGGGCGCAATGCGCCGCCTGCCGACGAAGCAGGGTTGCAGTTTGCGCGTGGGACTAAAGAGGCCGCGCTAAAAGCGGTGCTGCTCACCGGCATCAAGCAAGAATCGCTCGATCTTCACCCGCTCAACTGGCCGCTGATTGAAGATGTGCGCGCCAAACTGACGCCGCAGCAAAAATATATTCGCGGGCTGTTCTGTGGTGGCACTTTGTGTGACGAGGCGATGTTTGCTGCCCTGGAAAAATACGCTGAC
>Ga0114969_10003958_pt1 | contig 11831 bp, 12 predicted proteins | sample M_130807_MF_Meta_FD_87316 | JGI IMG/M metagenome (GOLD analysis project Ga0114969, IMG submission 87316) | Freshwater microbial communities from Lake Montjoie, Canada to study carbon cycling - M_130807_MF_MetaG | ecosystem: Environmental > Aquatic > Freshwater > Lake | place: Lake Montjoie...
CGGGGGCGCCGAGGTAGGCCTTGCCCTCGGCAGTGTCGTGGACGTCGCGCAGAGCGAGCAGCAGCGACAGCAGCCGCGGCCACGGGGCGTCCTCGAAGGGGCGGAGGTCGGGGGCAGCGCGGACGCGCCAGCGTTTCCCACTCGAACCTTCGAGGAGGCGGTCGGCGTGCTCGAGTGTGGTCATCGGACGGTGGCCTCGCAGCCAGGGAGTGCGTTCAGTATGCGGCCTGAGGCCGGTGGTATCGAGTTCTGGGTGCATCGTGCGTCGCGTACCTCAAGTTCGTTGTGTGTGGGGCGTGGGAGCCGGACGGCTCGGCTTTCGCCGAGGCCGGGCGCGGTTGGCGGCTTTGCCGCTCCGCGCCGAACGGTGTTTCGCCCACCCTCCCGCCCTTGAGCGGGGCAAAGCCCCGGACCCCTTCGGAGCGTGTCCTTATGACTCGATGCGGCCGGTACTGTGGAGCTCTCGGAGGGTGCTGACCTATGACGTGGGACGAGGTGTGCGCGGCGGTGCAGGCGGCGCTGCCGGGCGTCGAGGTGAGCTCGTCGTACGGGACGCCGGCGCTGAAGGTGCGCGGGAAGATGCTCGTGCGCGTGTGGCCTGATGAGCCGGACGTGCTGGTGGTGCGGCTGACGGACCTCGACGAGCAGGAGGAGCTGACGGCGACGGAGCCGGAGACGTTCTTCATCACGCCACACTATGCCGGGTATGCGGCGGTGCTCGTACGGCTTGGCGGCATCGAGGCGGGCGAGCTCGCGGAGCTGGTGACGCCGGCGTGGCGCGGGTACGCCTCGAAGGCGCTGCTGGCGGAGCTCGACGCTCGCTAGCTCGACGACACTATTCGCGGAAGCAACGTTCGAGGAGGGCCGCATGGAGCCGATCTCGCCGAAGGACTTTGGGACGCTGCCGGGCACCGAGGATTGGCGCGTGATCAGCGATGGCGCGAACGCGTACTTCCGCACGGGCTCGATGGCGGCGGGGGCGCGGCTGGTGCACGCGATCAGCGAGCTGCCCGATGTCGATGCGCACGCGCCGGCGGTCGATGTGCTGCGCGACGGTGTGACGGTGCGCCTCGTCACGTACACCGACGACTACTACGGGATGACCGACCGCGACCTGGAGCTGGCGCGGCAGATCTCGACCGCTGCGCGCACGCTGGGGTTCGTGGCGGAGCCGTCGAAGGTGCAGTCGACCGTGGTCTGTGTCGGCGCGTTGCAGCGCGAGGATGTGATGCCGTTCTGGCAGGCGGTGCTGGGCTACGAGCGGCGTCGCGAGAGCGCGGATCAGGACCTCGTCGACCCGCTGGGCCGAGGTGTGCCGTTCTGGTTCGAGCAGATGGAAGAGCCTCGAGGTGATGGTGGCGGGGCGATCCATCTGTCGGTATGGGTGCCGATCGAGGAGGCGCCAGCGCGCATCGCGGCAGCGCTCGCGGCGGGCGGGCACATGGTGCGCGATGAGTTCGCGCCGTCGTGGTGGACGCTCGCAGACGCCGCAGGCAACGAGTGCGATATCGGCACGATCGAGGGCCGCGGCTAGCGACGCAGCCGCTTCTCGCCCAGCTTCTTGTGTCGTGGTCTCGGTGGCGACGTGGCTCGGAGCTTCGAGTAGTAGCGGCGGGTGTGGTATTGGGCGAGTGGCCTGGTGCCAGGTGAGTTAGTTCCTGCCGCGAGCGATCAGGCGAGTAACGGTAGCGATGGTGTTCAAATACGCGTAGTAGATCCACTCGAGCCAGATGCCTGAATCGTACTGATCGTGCTGCTCGGGGTTGTGGTGTCGAATTCCGTACTGATTCGCGATCTCGAAGAGGCGTGCTTCGTCGGCATTCGGGAGTTGCAGTTGGCCCGTCTCGCGCAGGTGCTCGAGAACGTCGGCAAGGTCTCGAACCGCATGCCGTTTGTCGTCTTCCGTAGCGCCAAATCGTCGAAAGGATGCTTGCGCCGCTCCGATTCGGTCGTCGATTGCTGGTTCACCTAGAACGACGGGCTCAATGGGCTCGAGACCGTCGGGGGCAAGTTCCCAGATCTCTCCATCTACACGAAGTGTGTACGGGCGCTCATAGCGCTCGAGCAGCCCATTTATTCGATCGCGGTATTCGGCTCGTCCCACCTCAACGTCAGACTCGGTGACATGGATGCCGCAGCCGTTCCAGGTGTGTTGGTAACTCGCGGTGGGCTTGCCGACGTTGTCATAGAGGAACTCGATGATCGTGAAGAGTTCTTCTTCATTGCTGTTGCTGACAGCGTTCCCCAGCGGCCACGCTTCCCAGCCCAACTCCTCAAGGACATGGGCGGCGATGTCGTATTCGTAGTCGTCAACACAGTCCTTGCCAAGCCCATGCTGAAACTAACCGTCGGAGTAGAGGGTGTTGACTGCGCTTCGCAGCAATCGCTTCAACTGCTCCAGCGTGAGCTGTTCAGGGTTTCCGCCGAGGCGGTACCGGTAGTAGAGACGGTCAGGCACAGCGAGTCAGTCGGTGAAGCGGCGAAAGACAAGGCTGCTGTTGTGGCCGCCGAAGCCGAGGCTGTTGGACATGGCCCAGTCGATCTGGACGTCGCGCGCGCCTTCGGGGACGTAGTCGAGGTCGCAGTCGGGGTCGGGGATGGTGAGGTTGCGCGTGGGGTGCACACGCTGGTCTCGAATGCTGAGGACGGCGACGGCGGCTTCGATGCCACCGCAGGCGCCGAGGGTGTGACCGGTCATGGACTTGGTGCTGGGCATCGGGATGCTGCCCGCGTTCTCGCCGAAGACGAGCTTCACGGACATGGTCTCGAACTTGTCGTTGAGCGGCGTGCTGGTGCCGTGCGGGTTGATGTAGTCGATGTCGCTCGGCAGGATGCCGGCCTTCTTCAGCGCGACCTGCATCGCGCGCGCTGCGCCCTCGCCATCCTCGGACGGCTGCGTGACGTGGAACGCGTCGGCGGACTGACCGTATGAGACGAGCTCCGCGAGGATGTTCGCGCCGCGCGCCTGTGCGAACTCGAGCTCCTCGAGCACGAGCAGGGCTGCGCCCTCACCGAGCACGAAGCCGTCGCGCTCGAGGTCGTACGGGCGGCTCGCGTGCTCCGGGTCGGCGTTGCGCTTGGTGCTGAGCGCACGCAGCGCGCTGAATGCGGCGATGCTCATGCGCGTGATCGTGGCCTCGGCGCCGCCAGCGACCATCGCGACGGCGTCGCCGCGGCGAATCACTTCGAGCGCGGTGCCGAGGGCGTCCGCGCCGGAGGCGCAGGCGCTGACGGTGTTGTAGTTGGGGCCGCGCAGGCCGTACTGGATGCTGACCTGGCCGGCGGCCATGTCGGGGATGAACATCGGGACGAGGAAGGGCGAGACGCGGTTCGGGCCCTTCTCGAAGAGCGTCTGGAACTGCTCCTCGAGCGTGGCGAGACCGCCCATACCGGCGCCGATCATCGAGCCGATCTTGTCGGCGTGCGTGGCGATGTCGAGGCCGGACTGCGCGAGCGCCTCGCCCGCAGCGGCGATGGCGAACTGCACGAAGCGGTCGGTGCGCCGCGCCTCTTTGCGGTCCATGAAGTTGAGCGGGTCGAAGTCGGGGACCTCGCCCGCGACCTGTGAGTCGAGGTCAGCGACGTCGCAGAGGGTGGTGTTGCGGATGCCGTTGGCGCCCGTGAGCATCTGCTTCCAGTTGTGCTCGGCGCCGACGCCGAGGGCAGTGACCATGCCGAGGCCTGTGATCACGACGCGCTTGGGTGCGTAGGTCGGGAGGGTCCAGGTGGTCATCTCGTGTGCTCCTCGATGGTGCGTGGGGTACGCGGTGATTCTCTGTCTCGGTGATTCTGGCGGTGCGCTCGCTTACGCGGTGACTAGGCGTCCCAGTGGGAGAAGACGATGGAGGAGTTGTGGCCGCCGAGGCCAACACTGGTGGACATGGCGTTGCGGATGGTGCCGCGGCGCGCGCCCTCGATGACGTAGTCGAGGTCGCAGTCGGGGTCAGGTGTCGTGTAGTTGATGGTGGGCGCGACGATCTGGTGGTAGCAGCTGAGCGCGGCGACAGCAGCCTCGACGGCTCCGGCGGCGCCCATCATGTGTCCGGTCATCGACTTTGTGCTCGACACCATGAGGCGGTCGGCGTGCGCGCCGAAGACGGTGCGGATCGCGCGTGACTCGACGCGGTCGTTCAGGGGTGTGCTGGTGCCGTGCGCGTTGATGTAGTCGACCTCGTCGAGGCTGACCTCGGCGCGCTTCAGTGAGCGCGTGATCGCACGCATCACGCCGCGGCCATCCTCGGCGGCGGCGACCATGTCGAACGCATCGCTCGAGGTACCCGCGCCCTTCCACTCGGCGTAGATGCGTGCACCTCGTGCCTTGGCGTGCTCGAGCTCTTCGAGGATGAGCACGCCGGCGCCTTCGGAGATCACGAAGCCGTTGCGGTTGAGGTCGAAGGGCCGACAAGCCTTCGTCGGGTCTTCGTCTTCGGCGAGCGCGCGCATCGACTGGAAACCTGCGTAAAAGATCGGGCGCAGGGGTGCCTCGAAGCCGCCCGCGATCATCACCTCGGCGTCCCCGCGCGCGATGATCTCGCCCGCCTCGCCGAGTGCGGCACCACCGGTCGCGCAGGCAGCGGTGACGGCAAAGTTCGGGCCGTCCGCGCCGAGCTCGATCGCCACGAGGCCGGTCGCGGTGTCGGAGAGCATGGTGGTGATCAAGAAGGGGCTGACGCGGCGCGCGCCCTTCTCCTCCATGACGTGCTGGCTCTCGACGATCAGGTGTGCGCCGCCGATGCCGGTGCCGAGCAGCACGCCGACGGTGCCTTCCGGCTCCTTGCGCACCTCGAGGTTGGCGTCAGTGACGGCGGCCTGCGCGGCCGCGAGCGCGAGCACGCTGCTGCGGTCGATGCGGCGCAGCAGCTTCGCCTCGACGTGGTCTTCGGGGATGAAGCCCTTCAGCTCGCCGGCGATCGGATGCTCGTATTCGCTCGCGTCAAAGTTGGTGATGAGGCCAATGCCGGAGCGACCGGCGATGAGCCCGTCCCAGGTGGAGGCGAGGTCGTTCCCGAGCGGCGTCAGCAGGCCGATGCCCGTGACGACGACGCGGCGGAGTGCCGGGCTCAGGTAGCGGGTTCCGTCGCAGTGGGCGGCAGCACCGAGATCGGAATCGGGTCGACCTCGGCGTCATCGAGCGAGACGGCGGTGAGCGAGTCGGAGACGCGCTTCACCATGCGTGCGAGCACGTGGCCCGGGCCGACCTCGACGAAGGTGTCGATGCCGTTGTTCGCCATCTGCTTCACGTTCTCAGACCAGTAGACGGGCATGCGCAGCTGGTCCTCGAACTCACCTCGCACCTCGGCGGCGTTGGTGAGGAGCTGTGAGGTCTGGTTGGAGACGATCGCGCGCGACGGGTCGCGCAGCGGGACTTCGCGAATGATCTCGGCGAACTCGTGTGCCTGCTCGGTGTGCAGGGGCGTGTGACTCGAGACCTTCACCTTGAGGCGGATGACCTTCGCCTGCAGCGAGCGGGCGCTCTCCATCGCGCGTTCGAGCGCGGTGACGTCGCCACTGATCACGGTCTGGTTGTCGAGGTTGTGGTTCGCGACATCGACGCGATCCGCCGCGGAGCGCGTGGCGTCCTCGCAGATGTTGCGCACGGTGTCGGAGTCGAGGCCGATGATCGAGGCCATGCCGACCGGTCGTTCCGCGTTGAAGCTGCTCATCAACCTCGAGCGCTCGAGGACGATGAAGAGCGCATCGCGGAACGCGAGCGCGTCGGAGGCGACGGCAGCGGAGAAGAGGCCGAGCGAGTGGCCGCCGAAGAGGCGCGGTCGCATCGAGCGACCGACCTCGGTGAGCTTCTCGCGCATGGCGGCGAGGATGGCGACCGAGGTGGTCAGCACCGCCGGCTGCGTGTAGGTGGTCTCAGAGAGGTCTTCGGCGCTGGAGTCGAAGCAGATCTTCGCGAGGTCGAGGCCAGTGATGTCGCTCGCCTCTTCGTAGGTGCGACGTGCGGCCTCGGAGTGCCCGTAGACGAGCTTGCCCATGCCCGGGGCCTGTGAGCCCTGGCCGGGGAAGATCAGCGCAACTGGGTCAGTGTTGGAGTTTGTGGTCATTGCCGATGGCCTCCGGGGATGGATGCCTGCCCCCGCCGACGCATCAATGGTATCAGAGCGAATCGGGGAGATGTCGAGCACCATTTCAGAAGCATCTACATCTCATCCAGCGTACGCCGCGCGGCTGGCAGTGCCCGTAACAAGTCTTGAGCGAGCCCTGCTGCGCTCCCGAACTCTCGATCGATGTTTGCGGCCGCCATGGCGTGGAGGTAGACGGCGGTGGTGGCCGCCTCGAACGGCTCCGCGCCCTGTGCGATGAGGCCGACGATGAGGCCGGCGAGCACGTCTCCGGTGCCCCCCGTGGCCAGCACGGGGTTCGCAATCCTCGAGACGGCCGCGCGGCCATCCGGGGTGGCGATGACGGTGCCAGCGCCCTTGAGGATGACGATGCTCTGCGTCTCGCTCGCCGCCAGGAGCGCGATCTTGAGGCGGTCAGCCTGGACCTCGGCGATGGTGCAGCCGAGCAGGCGCGCCATCTCGCCAGGGTGCGGGGTGAGCACGCGCGGGACGCTCGACCACGCGGGCCAGCCTCGATGCTTGCTGAGCGCGTTGAGCGCGTCAGCATCGAGTACCACTGCGTCCAGCCCATCGACGGCATCGAGGCCGGTGAGCAGGGTGCGCGTGAACTCCTCGGTGGCTGGCGTCAGGGAGAGACCGGGGCCGACGAGCAGGGCGTCGGTGCCGTCCAGGGCGCGCAGCAGCGCACGAGCGGCCTCGGCGCCGCGCATCGCGCCGGCCTGGGACGGGAGCGGCTCGTAGGTCGCGTCGGGGAACGACGGCGCGACGAGCGGCTGCACCACGGCGGGCAGGGCGAGCGTGGTGAGGCCGGCACCCGAGCGGGCGGCGGCCTCGGCGGACAGGCGGGCGGCGCCGGGGAAGCGCGTGCTGCCCGCAGCGATGGTGGCGTGCCCGAAGGTGCCCTTGTTGGCGTCGGCGGGTCGAGGCACGACGCCACGCGCTGCGAGGCGCGGGTCTACCTCGTCGTATGGGAGCGCCTCGATGGCCGCGGGTGGGAGCTCGAGCGGGGCGACAATGATGTCGCCGGCGAGCAGGCGGCCGGGCGACTGGGTGAGACCGACCTTGGCGAGGCCAAAGCAGATCGTGAGGTCGGCGGCGACGGCGTGCGGATCGGCGTAGCCGGTGTCGGTGTCGACGCCGGTCGGCTGGTCGAGTGCGATCAGCAGCAGCCTCGGGTTCTGCTCGCGCGCTGCCTCGAGGTGCGCGAGCACGTCGGCGATCGCGCCGTCGAGCGGACGGCCGGTGTCACTGAATTGGGCACCAATGCCGAGCAGTGCGTCGACGACGCACACGGCGTCGCTGAGCAATGCATCGAGTGCCTCGAACGATTGGTCATCGTCGACGATCGTGTACGGGACGCCTGCGTCCTGCGCTGCGCGCCAGACCTCGTCGCTGTCGGGACGGGGGCGCACGAGGTAGACGTGGATGTCGGCACCGACCTCGCGCAGGCCGGTCGCGGCGACGAGGCCGTCGCCGCCGTTGTTGCCGGGGCCGACGAGGATGAGCACGGGGTGCTCGGGCTCGCCGTCGATGTGGCGCCAGACGATCTGCGCGGCACTGAGGCCGGCCTGCTGCATGAGCTCGGTGGTCGGTGTGCCGGCAGCCTCGGCAGCGGCCTCGAGGGCACGCATCTGTGCGGCGGTGACGAGCTTCATTTGATTACTTGAGCAGGCCGCGCGAGCGGAGGCGCTCGACGAGGCGGATGCGGGCTTCGGCGGGGTCCTGCTCGAGGATTTCCTGCGTGCAGACGACGACGGCGACGGACATGTCCGCGAGATGGCTGAGCGAGATGTCGATGGCGTCGAGGCCGATCACGCCCGCGCGCTCCAGTGCGCCACCGTAGAGGTAGACGAGGGGCTTGCCTCGACGGTCGGGGAGGACCTCGATGTCGCGCCAGGCGACGGAGCGGGCGCCGGTGCCGAGGGCCTTCATCACGGCTTCCTTAGCGGCGAAGCGGGCGGCGAGCTCCTGGATGCGGCCTCGACAGAAGGCGACCTCTTCGGGCGTGAAGACGCGGGAGAGGAAGCGCTCCGGGTGCTTGGAGAGCACGTCCTGGACTCGGGACGTTTCGATCATGTCGACGCCGACGGCGTGTGTGGTCATGGGCGAGGATGTTAGCAGGGTGGGCGTGCAGGCTCGGTGTGTACGCGGGGCGCGTGTGATACTCGGGACGTGGGAGCCGGACGGCGCGAGCTGCGCTCGCGGCCGGGCGCGGTGCGGGCTTTGCCCGCCGCGCCGGACAGTATTTTGCCCACCCTCCCGCCCTTGATGGGGGCTTCGCCCCCAGTCCCCTAGCAGGGCTCCGCCCTACACCCGCGGAGCCGGATGTCGGACCGCGAGGCGCTGCTCGCTCGATGCAAACGCGCACCGCGTGCGCTCGGAGGTGACGGATGACCGCGACGATCATTGATGGGACGGCGATCGCTGCGGCGGTGCGGGCCGAGGTGGCCGAGCGGGTTGCCTCGTTCGTGGCGAGCGGGCATCGGGCGCCGCATCTGTCGGTGGTGCTCGTGGGGGACGACCCGGCATCGCACACCTACGTGGGCATGAAGGGCAAAGCAGCCGTCGAGGTCGGCATGACCAGCGACACGGTGCAGATGCCTGCGACCGCCACCTTCGAGGAGATCATGGCGACGGTGGCTCGGCTGAATGCTGACCCCAACGTGTCGGGCATCCTCGTGCAGTCGCCGTTGCCGGCGGGGATCGATGAGCCGGCGGTGATGTCCTCGATTCGCGTGGAGAAGGACGTCGATGGGCTGACGCCGGCGAGCCTCGGACGACTCGTGCAGGGGGAGCCGGTGATGGTGCCGTGCACGCCCGCGGGGGTGCAGCAGATGCTGCTGCGCTCGGGGTTCGACCCAGCGGGCAAGAATGTCGTCGTGGTCGGGCGCTCGATGCTGGTGGGCAAGCCGCTCGCGCTGCTGCTGGGGAACAAGGCACCGGGCGGGAACGCGACGGTGACGCTCGCGCACACCGGCACGCGTGACCTCGGTGCGGTGACGCGCGAGGCGGAGATCCTGATCGTGGCCGCGGGCCGACCGAACACGGTGACGGCGGAGATGATTCGCCCCGGCGCCGTGGTGATTGATGTCGGCACGAACCGCGTGGCAGCGCCCGAGCGGAAGTCCGGCTTCAAGCTGACCGGCGACGTGGAGTTCGAGGCAGCCAAGGAGGTCGCCTCGGCGATCTCGCCAGTGCCGGGCGGGGTCGGGCCGATGACCATTGCGATGCTGCTGTCGAACACGCTCAAGGCCGCGGAGATGCAGGCGAAGTAGCGGTAACGCAGCCGTCTCGCTGTTCTGCAGAAAGCATGCACACCGATGGTTGAGCCCTCCTCGAACTGGCGCGCGGCACTGCGCCAACTGCACGACGACGCGTTCGAGTTCGACTGGGACGATCATCTCGCCAATCTGAATGGACGGCTGCGTTTGACCGGTCGTGCGGCGTTTTCGACGCCCGCGCCGGGCCTCCCGCCGAGCTGGTTCCACGGCGACATCGATGCGCTCGAGCCGCGTCAATGGATCCTCGTGATGTCGCTGAACCCAGCGATGGTGCCCGACGACATTCCGTGGCACGAGTCGCAGGAGTACACGTCGGAGTCGTACTGGAACCACTGGCGGCTGCTGTATCAGCGCTATCCAGAGCTCGGCTACACGCGACGATTTGTCGATGTCGCGCGTGGCCTGTTTCAGAGCGAGATCGCAGATGAGGCCGAGTTCTCGGCGCGACGGTTGGTGTTCGTCGAGCTGTGCCCGTACTCGTCACAAGACGTCCGTCTGTCTCCCGCGCAGGTGCGGCAGCTGGTCGACTCGGATCCCGGTTTTCGGCTGGCGGCGCAGGTGCGGAACGTACTCATCTCGGAGGGGCAGCCGGCCGCCATCCTGATCAACGGTGTGCCGGCAGTGCAAAGTTTCGAGGCCACCTCGGGCCGTGCGTTGCGATGGGCACGGAGTGAATACCCGTCGGTGGACGATGGAGCCAAGCGCCTCTGGCACAACGAGGGCTTCCTGGCGGGCGAGGAGCCAACGCTCGTCGCCGGTACGCCCTTCCTCCGTGGCCCCCGCACCCACAATTCGCGGGCGGAACTGCGGCAGCTCGGAGAGCAGTTGCGCGAGTTCGCCTCGAAGCACAGCTACGTGCTGCCAGCGGCTCCCTGACGAAGGACGACTGATGCTGACCGGCATCGACCATGTGCAGCTCGACACAGGCGTAGTCGCGGAGGACACGATGCTGCTTTCGAACACGCTGGCTGCGGAGACTCAGGCGGTGCCACAGTGACGACGCGACGCATCGTCCTGGTGGTGGCGCCCCTCCTCGCGGTGATCATCGTTGCGGCGTGGTGGGCGTTCCGACCGGAGCTGCTCGTCGTCGACGCTCGCGTGTCGGAGCTGGCTCCTGTGGCGTCTGGTGCGAGTGCGGCTCTGACTCGAGCAATTGCGTCAGGCCAATTCCGGAGCCATGCGCACGAGACCACTGGCACCGCGACGATCATCGAAGTCGATGGCAGGCGTGTGCTGCGGCTGACGAAGTTCAGCACCTCGAACGGCCCGGATGTGCGCGTGACGCTCGTCGCTGCCGCAGACGCGACTGATGACGCCAGCGTGCAGGGTGCGGGCTACGTCAGTCTTGGCGTGATGAAGGGGAACGTCGGTGACCAGAACTACGACGTTCCGGCTGACCTCGACCTCTCCGTCTACCGAGCGGTCACCATCTGGTGCGAGCGGTTTAGCGTGAACTTTGGGACGGCGGCGCTCTCGAAGGCCTAGCGCTGACGCACGGTGCTCGTTCGCGCGCCGGTGTCTCAGCATGCGAGACTGGGTGCATGGACGAACTCAAGGCTCGAATCGCGGAGCTGCAGGCCAGGGTGCGGGATGTGCAGGTGCGACTTTGACCTGCCCACACTCAACCTCGAACTAGCGGAGCTGCGAGAGCAGTCGACCGCACCGGACCTCTGGAACGAACCCGAGCGGGCGCAGACGCTGATGAAGCGGGTCGCGAAGCTCGAAGGTGTCACCGGTACCTGGGCGAAGATGGCGAGCGACCTCGAGGATGCCGAGGCGCTGCTGGCGCTCGCCGCCGAAGAAGATCCGGCCGAGCGCGGCGCGGTGCTCGAAGAAGCCGAGACTGAGGTCGCCGGCATCGAGGCGCGGTTCGCAGACCTCGAGTTCGCGCTCACGCTGAGCGGGCCGTACGACGACCACGACGCGGTGATTGGCATCCACGCAGGGGCCGGTGGCACGGAGGCCCAGGACTGGGCCGAGATGCTGCTGCGCATGTACCTGCGCTGGGCCGAGCGCCACGGGTTCGACACCGCCATCGAGTCGGCGACCGACGGCACGGAGGCCGGGATCTCGTCCGCGGAGTTCACCGTCAAGGGCCGCCTCGCGTACGGGTGGCTGCGGGCCGAGCACGGCGTGCACCGGCTGGTGCGCATCTCGCCGTTCGACAACAACGCCCGCCGCCAGACCAGTTTCGCCTCGGTCAAGGTCACCCCGTTCATCGACGACGTCGACTCGAACATCGAGATCGACGACAAGGAACTGCGTATCGACGTCTACCGGTCGTCCGGGGCCGGTGGCCAGCACGTCAACGTGACCGACTCCGCCGTGCGCATCACCCACCTGCCGACCGGCGTGGTGACCTCGTGCCAGAACGAGCGCTCCCAGCACCAGAACAAGGACCGGGCCATGGCGATGCTCAAGTCCAAGCTGCTGGACCTCGAGCACCAGAAGCGGCAGGCCGAGATCGACGCCATCC
>Ga0114969_10003959_pt1 | contig 11825 bp, 9 predicted proteins | sample M_130807_MF_Meta_FD_87316 | JGI IMG/M metagenome (GOLD analysis project Ga0114969, IMG submission 87316) | Freshwater microbial communities from Lake Montjoie, Canada to study carbon cycling - M_130807_MF_MetaG | ecosystem: Environmental > Aquatic > Freshwater > Lake | place: Lake Montjoie...
CTCTAAGCCGACAGCTTCTCGAAGAAGATTCGGAGGATATCGGCCAACTGCGCTGGGGGCATCGTGATCGGTAAGGTCACCGCCCTTTCGGATGGCGGGACCGGACGTTCCAAGATGGCCAGCTGGCTCGCCAAGAGCGCCGGCGGCATGAAGTGATCCTTACGCTCAGCGAGTCGTTGGGCCAGGAGGGATTCAGGGCCGTCCAAGAGCACGAAGAAGAGGTCGGGATCGCCTTTACGAAGGGCATCGCGGTAGGCCCGCTTGAGCGCCGAACAGGTGATGACCATCGTCTCGCCACTGACTTTCCCCTCGGCAATACGCTGAGCCATCGCTGCGAGCCAACCCGCGCGATCCTCGTCCGTGAGCGGCTGACCTGACTGCATCTTCGCGACGTTGGCGGACGGGTGGAAGTCGTCCGCCTCGATAAACGCAAACCCACGCCCCTTGGCGTAGTGCATGGCCACCGTGCTCTTGCCCGAGCCAGCGACGCCCATGAAGACGACGTTTGGGTGCGCCACGGGCGGACTTAGAGATTAATCGTCCGGCCCTCGCGGAACGACTGGTCCGCCGCGGCCACGATGCGCATCGAATTCACGGCGTCGTTGAGGTGGGCGGTGAGGTCGAGGTTCTCGCGGATGGCTTTCTCGAAATAGACCTGCTCGCGTTCGCACAGACCATCATGGCCCGGATCGGCCTCAGTCGCGACGAGTTGGTCGGGCTTGGAGAACTTTCCATCAGCCCCGAGGGCAGAATGGTGTACCTTGAGCGCCTGGGCGCCGGTGTGGCCGTCGACGTCGGCGGAATTGCCCTCTTGGGCGCCCTTCCCAGCGACAATCGTCACGGAACCCTTCGGACCCACAACGTCCTTCACGAAGAAAGCCTCCTCGGACATCATCGGACCCCAGCCGGCTTCATACCAACCCACGGAGCCATCGGCAAAGGTTACCTGGAGCTGGCCGTAGTTGACCATGCCTTCTGGAAGTTCATCGGAAAGGCGGGCACCGATACCGGAAACGCGGATGGGGCGGCTGCCCGTCATGAGGCACATGATATCGACGTAGTGCACGCCGCAATCGACGATTGGGCTGCACGTCTGCATGAGCGCGCGGTGGGTCTTCCAATTGTCGCCAGAGCTCTGCTGATTGAGGTTCATGCGCATGACCAGCGGCTTCCCGAGCTTCTGGGCCTCGGTGATGAACTGCGTCCAAGCGGGGTGATGGCGGAGGATGTAACCAATCACGACCTTGCGGCCGGTCGACTTGGCTTTAGCGGCAATCTGCTCAGCTTCGGCGACGGACGCCGCGAGGGGCTTCTCGACGAACGCATGGCAACCCGCCTCAAGGGCGGCGATGGTGTATTCGGCATGCGTGTCCGGGTAGCTCGAAATCGAAACCGCGTCTGGCTTGGTCGCCTTCAGCGCCTCATGGAAATCGGAGAATTCTGGGTACCCGCCACCGAGCTCTTGATTAAGCTTAGTACGAGAAGCGGCTGAACGCGTCACCAGACCGACAATCTGGAAGCCCGGCAGCTTATGGTACGCCAGGGCGTGCGAACGACCCATGTGGCCGGCACCAACGCAGAGGATACGGAGAGGAGAAGCCATGAAAGGAAGAGGACTTAACCGTTGGCCTTATCGGACAGGCACGTGTCGTCCTTATAGAACAACGCGAAGATCACCAGCAGCACGGCGGCGAAGGCCGAAGGATAAAGCCAGAACTCATCCTTAAAGACGAGCACGCCAGGCTTGGTGCGGTCGATAAAGCGGCTGTCGAGGAGCGGTGCGATCATGTTACCCGCCCACAGGCCAAGGCCGAGCGTGACCCACGATACCGCGGACTGAGCGAGATTACGCAGGCCGGCCGGGGCACGGCGGTCAGCATACTGCATGCCCGTCACAAAGAAGAAGTCGTAGCACAAGCCATGCAAGGCGACGCCGGTGATAAGCATCCACTCCGTGTTACCGGACTTCGCGAAGATGGCGTAGCGCAGGGCCCAGCAGGCCATGCCAACGAGCAACGCGCGCTTAGCGGTCAGGTAGTTGAAAGCGAACGGCAAAAGCAGCAGGAAGACGATTTCGGAATACTGCCCAATCGTCATGATGGCCTCCGGATTCGCCACGCCTCGGCTAGCAATAAAGGCATTGGCGTAGGTGAAGTAGAGGGCCAATGGTATACAGAACAAGAACGAGAAAATCAGGAAGACCATGAACTTAGTGTCGGCCAGTAGTACGAATACGCTGGGCGTCGGTTCAGCGGACTTGGCTGAATCCTGCTCGGAATCTTCGGCTGCCAGGAAGAGGGCCAGTACACCGGCGGCGACGAAGGCCACCGCGCCCATCTTAAAGATGACGGCATTGGTTGCCACATCCGCCACACCCATGGCATTCGCCGCAATCCCGATGGCGTAGCCAGAAGCAATCCAACCAATGGTACCGGAGGAACGGAACCAAGGGAAAAACTGCGAATCCGAACCGAGCGTGCGAAGCACGATGGCATTCAGAAGAGGCAAGGCCGCAAAGTAGCACAGCGCATGACAGAACAACAGTCCCGAGAAGGCTGCAGCCGTCTTGCCCGAAGGCACGAGCCACAGCAGTATGCCACCGACCACAGCGAGCACGAAGAAGAGACGGCGGGCTGAAATCGCCTTATCGGCCAACCAACCGGCGACCAGGGCTGAGATCATGGCGGCCAGCGGGCCTGCACCGTAGGCGAAGCCAGTGACGTTAGGATCACCGGGAAAGGCCACGGAGAGGTATCGGCCCATCGGCACGAAATAGACACCCCAAGCGAAGAGGGTCAGGAACATCACCGCCGCGGCGATGCCGTAGCGCAGGAACTTGTTGTCGGACATGGGGGAGGAGGGGGTTGGGAACAGCATCACTAGTCCCCTCCTCGCTTCAAGCCGAGAGATGCCCCGCACACGCCCACTATCGAGCGATTATGCCTTACCGCGGGAGCGGCTGGGCAATACCCTTAGCCTTGGCGGCATCGAGCGCGGCTTTCAAGCGGAGGGCGACCTCGGGATGGTCCTTGATCACGTTACGTTTCTCGCCTGGGTCGACTTGCAAGTCAAAGAGTCGATCATTGGCGGCATTGAGGTTCTCAATCTCATCGTTCTGCTCGTTGCGATCGACGACAGCCTGGGACTTCGGCCGCCGCTTGCCCATACCCGGGATATACTTCCAGCGTTCGTCGCGGTAGGAGAGGTTGAGCGCTTGGGTGCTCGAGATGATATGGTCACGACCTGGCCCGCCCGTGAAGGCGGCCGAGACATCCACCCCGTCGAGGGCGAGGAACTCCGCGGGGTTACCGCCGGCGAACTTCGTGAAGACCGTGGCGAAGTCGACCTGCGAGACCATCGCGTCAGTGACCTTGCCAGCAGGTGTATGCCCCGGCCAGCGGGCGATGAGGCTCACGCGGGTACCGCCCTCCAAGATGCTGTACTTGCCTCCGGAGAAACCGCCCGCGGGGGTATGGCCAGCTTTGGTGTTCAACTCCACGGCGCGATCTTTATAGCCATCGTCCAGCACCGGCCCGTTGTCCGAGGACATGATGACCAGCGTGTTCTCCGTCAGCCCATGCTTGGCAAGCTCGGCGAGAATCCGGCCGACTTGCTCATCGAAGGCCACGACCGCATCGCCCCGCGCACCTAAGGGGGTCTTACCAAGGAAGCGCGGGTTGGGCACGCGGGGCACATGGCATTCGTGCGAGGCGTAATAAAGGAAGAAAGGCTTATCCTTGTTGGTCGCAATGAAGTCGCAGGCCTTACCGGCGAAAACGTCGCCCATCGTCTCGTCGTCCCAGAGCGCGGCCTTGCCTCCCTTCATCCAGCCGATGCGGCCGACGCCATTCACCAGCGCCATGTTGTGCCCGTGGCTCCAATCCAACTTAAGTTTCGCGCGGGTCGGCAGTTCCTTGAGGTCAGGGTCGCCGGGATAGGGACCCTTGTAGCTGACCTCAATTGGATCCTTGGGATCTAACCCGACGACGAGGCCATTCTCCACGAAGACGGTCGGGACGCGGTCACCCGTGGCGGCCATGATGTAAGAATAAGCAAAGCCGATTTGGTTCGGGCACGGGTTAATCGGCTTGTTCCAATCGACCGTCTCACCGCCGAGGCCGAGGTGCCACTTGCCAACCACCCCGGTGGCGTAACCGAGTTTAGCAAGGCTGGACGGCAACGTGGGGCGGCCGGGCTTAATGATCATGTTCGCATCTCCCGGTAGCACGCCGGTGCCCTTGCGCCTCCAAGCATACTCGCCGGTCAGCAAGGAATAGCGGGAGGGCGTGCAGGTCGCGGAGGTGCAATACCCAGCGGTGAAACGCAGGCCTTCGGCCGCGAGCCGATCGAGGTTTGGCGTCGGGATCACCTTCGCCCCGTAGCATCCGAGGTCGCCCCAGCCGATGTCGTCAGCGTAAAGTAGCACGATGTTCGGCGGACGCTTCGCCGGCTCGGCGCCGACAGCCAAGGCAACGTAGAATAATGCCAGCAAGGGGGTCAGGCGCATAGTGAAGGGTCTAAGCAGGCCCGCAGCGGTTTCCAAGCCTGCAGTCCACAGGGCTGACTTGCAAAAGCCCGCAAACCGCCCAATCCAGAACCCATGCGCTTTTTCAAGTACCACGCCCTCGGTAACGACTACCTCGTACTCGAACCTCAAGACTGTGCCCCCCTCTTCTCGCAAGATGCCATCCGCAAGGTGTGCCATCGCCACTACGGACTCGGCTCAGACGGCATCCTCTATGGTCCCATTGAACGCACCGATGGCGCCTTCGGCCTGCGCATTCTAAACCCGGACGGCTCGGAAGCAGAGAAGTCTGGCAACGGTATCCGCATCTTCTGCCGTCACCTCCTCGAAACCAAGCGCGTTCAGGAAGGCCAAGCGTTTAAAGTCCACACCCCGGGCGGCCTCGTCGGTTGCTCTGTCTTCGAAGGCGGCAACCGTATCCGCGTCGAGATGGGCAAGGTGTCCTTCAGCGCTCCCGTGATTCCGCACATTGGCGCCGATCGCGAAGTCCTCGGCGAAAGCATCACCGTCAACGGCCAGACGTTTAAGTATTGGGCTGCCACCGTCGGCAACCCGCACTGCGTCATCCCAGTGGACGACCTCTCGCCTGACCTCGCCAAGACCTACGGCCCGGCGCTCGAGACGCACCCCAATTTCCCCAACCGCACGAACGTGCAGTTCATGAAGATCGTCGATCGCCAGAACGTGCAGATCGAAATCTGGGAACGCGGCGCTGGCTACACCCTCGCTTCGGGCTCTTCTTCCTCGGCTTCGGCCGCGGTCGCCCGTAAAATGGGCCTAGTTGACGCCGATTTGACGGTCCATATGCCCGGCGGTAAGATTATTATTGGCATCGGGGCGGACTTCTCCATTGTCATGACAGGTCCGACCACCCCGGTAGGCGTCTTTGAGATGCACCCTGGGGTTCCGGTCCAAGACGTCGCCCTCTAAGGCGGTTAGTCTTTACCAGCATTCATTTTCGGTGTGCCCACTTCTGGCCACACCGCCTTCCCGCACGAACCACCTATGGCTCCGCGTCAGCCGTTGCCCACACTCACCGAGGACGATCTCATTGATCTAGCCGGCGGGGCGACCGTGCTCCTCGCCAAGCAGCTGGTCCTTAAAGGCAAGGTCAAGAAAGCGATCTGGGCCTTCCCCAACGTGGAAGCCTTGGTCGATGACGGTACCGAATCCCGTGAAGCCCGCTGGAACCTGCGTTCCATTACGTTCCAGCGCAATGAGTGCGCCTGCGAGGTTTCCGTTCGGCAAAGAAAGTTATGCGTACACTCGGCCGCGGCCTACCTAGCCTTGGCCGCCAAGGAAGGGACGATTAAATTAACGGAAGACGCCCCACCCAAACCAGCGATCGCCAGTAAGACCGACGTAAAAGAAAACTCCAAGTCCGCCCAAACCGAGCCAACCGCCGCCGCCCAGGGACCGAAGCTCAAATCCCTCAACCTCTCCCCGAAACGCGGCACGCCCATCGAGGTCCGTTTCATCATCCCACCGAACATCGCCACGGCGGCCCAGCGCGACGAAATCATCTGCCGGCTGGAGCTCCGCATCGACGGTATCCAGACCGCCCCAGAAAATATCGACCGCACCAAGGCTTGGACCATCGAGCCCGACACGGTCTTCTTCTTAGCGATCCTCGAGAACCTCTGCAGCGGCAAGTTGCAGGGCCTACTCCCTCTCTCCCGCCGGCACCTGCGCCAGCTCCTCGGCGTCGGTAAAGGCCTGGCCATCTTCCGGATGGCCAATGCGCCCGAGGTTCCCCTGCCCTGGACTGGAGATAGCCTAGCGGGCGTCCATACGCACCTGCAGGAACCGGAAGCCACCCCGCAGACGACGCACAGCGGCGAGGCCCTAGACGATGAAAAGGAAGAGATCCGCTCCCAAGACCGCGGCGAAGAAGACGCCCCTTGGGTCGACGGCTCCATGAAGTGGCTGCGCATTCGCTTACCGCAGAAGTCGAGCGGCCCGGTATCCGAGCTCCGCGAAGTCCTGCAACGCAACGGGTTCGTTCTCGAAACGGCCTCGCGCGAGTGGTACCTCAACGGCACGATTCAAGTCCTCAACTTCCTGGCCCGCCACCACAAGGTCCTCTGCATCGATAACGATTCATACTTCACGCACAACCTGAAGCACTCCCTGCGTAACGTCGACTTCGCCAAGGCCAAATGCGACGCCGCCGAAGAGACCGGTGGTTTCCGCTTTGCCATCGGCATCGACCCCGAAGGCAAGAGCTCCAAGGTCGTCCAAGAAGCGTTGAAGAGCGGCCGTATGTTCTTCTACACGGATCGCGGCCCGCGCCTGATTACGCCGGAGTTAATGGAGTCCATCCGCAACGCCCAGCGCCGCATCACGGGCGAAGCCAAGCGCGACGTCGACCTCGACCTAAACCTGAAGATCAGCTTCGCTGACCTCGCCAGCGCTGATGCGATCGCCGAAGAACTCCAGGCCGCCTTCGCTCCGCCCGAGGCTTGGGCCAAGCGCTCCGACGCTATCCGCAACCTGTCGAAACTGCAGCCCGCGCCGATTCGCCCCGAGCTCACCCAGATGCTTCGCCTCTACCAGCAAGTCGGCGTGGCTTGGCTCTGGCACCTGCATAACAATCACCTCGGTGGCCTGCTGGCCGACGAAATGGGCCTCGGCAAGACGGTCCAAGCCTTGGCTTTTATGGAAGTCGTCCGCCGGGAACGCCCTGAAGAGGGCCCCTGCCTCGTGGTCTGCCCCGCCTCGCTCGTCGAGAACTGGCGCCGCGAAGCCCGCCGTTTCACGCCCGCCCTTAAGGTCCTCGCGCACCACGGCCAGTCCCGGGAATCCTCGCCCGAATACCTCAAGCGCTTCGACCTCATCATCACTTCCTACGGCACCCTCGCCCGGGACGTCGGTTCCTTTGCGCTGGTCAATTGGAGTACGGCCACGTGCGATGAAGGCCAGAATATCAAAAACCCGCGCGCCCAGGCCACTAAGGCCGTGAAGCAGATTATCGCCAAGGGCCGCTACATCCTGACCGGTACGCCGGTTGAGAATTCCCTCGAAGATCTCCGCTCGCTCTTCGGCTACCTCATGCCCGGGTACCTACCCAAGCCAGAGGAACGCCTCGCGTCCGAAGACCGCAAGTGGCACGACGACCGTCTGCTCCAGATGGCGGCACCTTACATCCTCCGCCGCGCCAAAATTGCGGTCGCCCCCGAGCTCCCGCCGAAGATTGAACAGATTATCTACTGCGACTTTGAAGAGAACCAGAAGAAGTTCTACGACGAGATGCAGGAAACGACCCGCCAGGAAATCTTTGATATGGAATTGAGTGGGGCCAAGGACAACGCCATCCGGATGGCCGCCTTTAACCAGCTCCTCCGGCTCCGCCAGATTTGCGCCGACCCGCGCATCCTCGATCCGAAGATGGACGAGGCCGATTCCGCCAAGCTCCAGGCCTTCCTCGAGCTCCTCGAAGAATCTATCGATGCGAACCACCGCATGCTGGTGTTCTCGACCTTCGTCTCCGCGCTCACAATCATCCGCAAGGCGCTCGAAGCCCGGGGCATCCCCTATTGCTACCTCGACGGCTCGACCAACGACCGCCAAGGGGTCTGCGATACCTTCAACTCGACTCCGACGATCCCGGTCATGCTCATGTCCCTCAAGGCGGGCGGCACGGGCCTCAACCTCACCGGGGCCGACACGGTCGTCCACTACGACCCTTGGTGGAACCCCGCCGCCGAAGCCCAGGCGACCGACCGGGCCCACCGCATCGGACAGACCCGGACCGTCACCAGTATCAAGCTTATCGCCGCTGGAACGATCGAAGAACGGGTCATGGACCTCCAAAAGTCCAAGTCTGAGATGTTGCGTAAGCTCCTCAGTGAATCAGACTCCGTTTCGTCTGCCCTCAGCCTTGACGACATCAAAGCCCTCCTGACGGTCTAACCCTCCCCATGCTTTCCACACTCATTCGCCGCAATCGCCCCCGGAGCGAGATGTCGTTCATGGAGCATATCGACGACCTCCGCGTCTCGTTGATTCGCGTGCTGGCAGTCTTCATGGTTGGCTTGGCTACATCCCTGTTTTTCTACGAAAAGATTCCCTCTTTCCTCAACCAGCCGCTCAAATGGGCACAACACCCAGAGAGCTCGCCCATTAGCTTCCTCATCGGCAAGGCCGAACCTTCGCTCGCGGCCCTCGGCGAGCTCAAGGAGTTCACCTTTATGGGCGTCTGGTCGGTGCTCATGTACGCGGCCTTCGCCGCCGGCATCGCCTTGGCCTCCCCTATCTTCCTTTATGAAGTGGTTCGTTTCGTTGGCCCAGCGCTGAATAACAAGGAAAAGCGCGGGCTCATCCCATTTTGCGTCGCGGCGCTTATTCTCTTCTTCTGCGGGGCAGCCCTCGCCTTCCTCTGGCTATCGCCCATGTCCATTCAGATCTGGCACCATTTCGCCCACGGGATGGGCATCAAGGTCGACTGGCAGGCCTCCGATTATTGTTCGTTCGTGACGATGATGAGCCTGCTGACGGGCCTAACGTTCCAGTTCCCACTCGCGCTGATTATCCTGATGTGGCTCGAGCTCGTCCGCCCGAACACGTTACTCAAATCCTGGCGCGGTATGCTCTTCGGGATTCTCGTCTTGGTCGGTCTCATCACGCCGATTGGCGAACCGATCTCTCTCTTCATCCTCACGGGGATCCTCTTCTGCTTCTACCTTGTCGCGGTGGGTATTGGTAGGGCCATCGTCCGTCGCAAGCGGATTGCCCGCGGCGATAAGCCGAACCCTGAGGACGACGATATTGGAGATGATGACGATGATGAACCAGATTCGGATGGACCGAATGACTCTTCCAATTACGATTCACCCGCCCGGAGTTCTTCGCGTAGTTCCGCCGCCGGCAGCACCGTCACCTCCGACCCTAAAGCCATCCCGGCCAATCCCAAGTCCGCCCCGCCGCCCGCCGATGGCGACCTGAGCTCGCTCGATTAATCTCCCCCACCTCCATGCGCCTCCCGATCTCCCTGCTGCTGTTGGCCGCCCTACCCTTCGCCCAAGCGGCAAAACCGGACAGCACGCTGTTCGGCAAGAAGGCCGGCGAGACGGAGAAGGTCGTCGTCACCCAAGCAATCGAGGGCGACAAGGCTCCGGCCGATAAGATGGCGCCAGCCGGAGGCAAACCGGTGATGGAAAAAGAAGGGGATGCGCCCAAGGAAGCCATGAAGCCAAAGATGGAAATGGCCGAAGAGGCCAAGCCTGCCATCAAGCCCAAGATGACCGAAGAGGCCGAAGCGCCCAAGAAGCCCATGGCTGAAACGGACTCCAAGAAGAGCGAGGCCAAGAAGAGTGACGCCGAGATGAAGAAGGATGAGGCTGACAAGGTTAAGGAAGAGGAAGAACCCACCATCACCCCCTTCCGCCCCGCCAAGACGCTGGCCGCCAAAGAAAAGCGCGTTTTCAAGTTCTCTAACCTCAACAAACCGCTCGCCTTCGAGACCACCCGCGAACTGCAGCGTCTCTTCGCCTTACTGACCACGCAATATGTGGCCGATGGAAAAACCTTTGCTAAGGCGCCCGGCCCGGTGACGGCGATTTCTTATACAATTTTGCAAGACTTAGGCGAACAGCGCTACGTGGCCAAGGCCTCCTGGCCCACGGTCGGCGAAGCGCTCCCCGCCGGCACCGACGCTTGGGCCATCCTGCTCCTCGACGAAGAAGTCAAGGTCGGCGCCACGGGTCGAATGACCGGTACGCACGCCGGCACCGTCGCCCTCGATTTCACCGCCAAATTCAGCCCCATCGACGGCAAGACGCTGACGATCCGCCGCGAAGCGTTCGTGGAGTGCAAGCCGATCGAGGAATCCAATGCCAACCTGACAAAATTCATCGAGCAGGTCGCCCAAGGTGGCGAGTTCAGCGTCACGACGACCGAGCGGGTCGGCTGTAAGGTCTGCAACAGCCTTGGCTACACGCGCGAGCCTCAAAAGGGTAAGCTAGAGGATAAGCGTGTTCCCTGCACGAATTGCGACAGCACCGGTAAACTGTCGACGACGACGGAGACGAAGTTCGCCCCCTAACCCCATCTGAGGCCATCCTGCGCTTGCGCCCCGCCGAGGGGATTGGCAAGGTGCGGTCGTGAGTTCCCCCCTGCATCTCGGACTAGAACCGCACTTCGCGGCCCTCGAGTCTTTCCTCGCGGATCAGGAGGCGAGCTTTGAACCCGAAGTCCGGCCGATGGTGCGCGAGGTCCTCGCCCACCCTGGCAAACGCCTCCGCCCACTCCTTGCCTTTGGTTCCGGCGCCGGTATCGGGCCGTCCATCGACCTCGTTCGCGGGGCAGCGATTGTGGAATTAGTCCATCTGGCTACGCTCGTCCACGACGACGTCCTCGACGGTGCCGACACGCGCCACGGTGCCGATACGCCCAACCACACCCACGGTGCCCACGCGGCCGTCCTCTTCGGCGACGCCCTCTTCGCCCACGCCCTCGTCCTGGCCAGCGAACACACCTCCTCGACACTTTGCTCCATCGTCGCTCGCGCCTCGCGCGACGTCTGCTCCGGCGAGGTCTGTCAGACGTTCTCGCGCGACAACCAAGCGCTCAGCCTCGCCGACTACCAACGCCAGATTCGCATGAAGACGGCGGTGCTCTTCGAGGCGGCCTGCCGCGTTGGCGCCTTGGTCGCGGGCTACCCCCAAGTCCACATCGACGCCTGCGCCGCCTTCGGACTCCACCTCGGCATCGCCTACCAGATGTACGATGACTTCGTCGACCTCCTACAAGACGACGCCAAGGCGGGCAAGACGCTCGGGACGGACGCCGCCAGCGGTAAACTGACCTTGCCGATGCTACTCGAACGCGATCGCCGGAAGGTCGATATCCTCGCCGAACTCCGCCAAGGGCGGTCCGCCCGTGAAGCCATCTCCGCCGAAACCTGGCGCGAATGCTTCCGTATGCTCGACGCCGAAGTGGCTTCCGCCGAACAAGCACTGACGGCGATCGAAGGCTCGCCTTCGCCCTTCTACTTACTTCGCCTAACAGGCTTCCTCCGCCAAGCCGCCGCCAAGTTGGCTCCAAGCGCGTGAAGCTCTTCCTGACGACCTATTCCGAGCGCCTCGCGTTGGCGCTGATCTTGAGCGTGCTAGGTTTAGCCACCACGCTGACGTGGTTCTGGTGGTCGCTGTGACCTACGCCGACGGCTGACCGCCACGGCGGCGATCGCCAAGCACCCTAAACCTAAACCGTAAGTCGAGGGCTCCGGCACTATCTGCCAGCCCAAGGCCTCGAATACCAGGTAGTCCTCCGGCGCGAAGACGAGTCGCTGCCCAAAGCC
>Ga0114969_10003961_pt1 | contig 11820 bp, 5 predicted proteins | sample M_130807_MF_Meta_FD_87316 | JGI IMG/M metagenome (GOLD analysis project Ga0114969, IMG submission 87316) | Freshwater microbial communities from Lake Montjoie, Canada to study carbon cycling - M_130807_MF_MetaG | ecosystem: Environmental > Aquatic > Freshwater > Lake | place: Lake Montjoie...
CTCGACGACCAGGCGGGCGGAACTGTGCTCGCCGAATCCGCGCACGCTGATGTTGGCGGTCGTCACCCTGAACCGCGGCGACGCGAGGACACCGGGTTCCTTGCGGGTCAACCCGTGGGTGAACACCGCGGACGGATACAGGCCGCGCAGGATGCGTTCGCCCTGGGCCTCGACGGAGAACCCGCCGGGGGGCGCGGCCTTCTCGGGAACGATCGAGCCGGGCTTGAACCACGGGGCCGTGCCGCCGTCCCCCACGCCCCAGAGGCGGGTGAAATTCGTGCGGTTGAATTCCCCGCGCGCCGCCAGTTCGGCGCTCCAGTGGCTGGCCAACCGCTGCCACCCGTCCCGGAACGCGGCGCCCTTCAGGCCCGACAACGCGACCCAGGGATGCAACGGGTCCGCGTCGTTCTTCGCGGCCGCGGCGAGCGCGGGCGTCCACGGGTTGCCGGCGGTTTCCTGGCCGCGGAGCGCCTGTCGGCGGGCTTCCAGCGTCCCGAGACGCTGGTGCAGGACGGACGATTCGCGGCGTTCCGCCGGCGTCAGGGCGGCGGCCAAGGCAGCCGCATCGACCTTCACGGGGCCGGCGCGGAACGAGGCGGCGATCTCGTCCGCGGAGAGGGCGCGCGCGTACACGCGGGCTTCCTCGACCTCGCCCGCGAAGGCCGCGATGCCCGCGCCGAGGTGGCGCTTGCCCAGCACCACGCGCGCGGAGCCCGAGGCAAACGGCGCCAGGGTCCCGTGCCGATAAGTTTGCCCGTAAGGCTTTCCGTCGCGGTAGAGCGAGATCGAATTGTCCGCGCCATGGGCGATCGCGATGTGGACCAGTTCGTTGGGTTTGGCGGTCTCGGCCGGTCCGCCGACGTCGCGGGTCCGGTTGAAGCCGTCGCTCCCGGCGATCCAGTGCCCGGGCTCCCGTTCCCCGATGACGATCGAATCGAAGACGTTGCTGTCGGGCGTCTGCACGGTGAGCACGCCGCCGCCCCGCTGTTCCAGCCCGGCCAAGGTCACCCAAGCCTCCAGCGTTTTCTCGCGAAGGGCCGCCGGCAACGGGTCGGTGACCACCCAGGCGTCCTTGCCGTTCAGGACCAATCGGCCGTCGCGAACCACGGCGCCACCCTCGGCGTGGCCGTGCATCGCCCCGGCATCGTCCCGCAGATCGTCCTCGAAGGTCCAGCGGGCGAGCGGCGCGGGCACCGTGTTCGTCGCGGCGGGATGCCGGGCCCGGGACAATTCCGAACGCGCGCGGCCCTCGACCGAGGCCAACTCCCGTCCGAGACGCGCGATGTCGGCGTCCACGGCGGCCAACGCCGCGGTGCGGGCATCGTGTTCCAGCAAACCGGCGGGCAAGCGCGGCGCGGCGGCGATCCAGGCATCGGCGAGCCCGGAACGGATGGTCGCTTTCAGGGCGGCCAGTTCGGCGCGGTTCTTTTGGCGAATCTCGGGCGCATCCACCACGACCTGCCCGGGATGGCCGCTCGCGAACACGCCGTAGAGCGCGTAGAAATCCTTTTGGGTGATGGGATCGAACTTGTGGTCGTGGCAACGCGCGCAGGCGACGGTGAGGCCGAGGAACGCCTTCGAGAACACGTCGATCTGGTTGTCGACCACCTTCACCTGGTCGTCCAGGGCGTCCACCGGGACGAATCCGAACTCCACCATCCGCAATTGCGCGGTACCGAGGATCGATTCGTCGAGGCCTTCGGCGGCGTTCAACCGTGGCCGCGGGAGGAGGTCGCCGGCGAGGTGTTCGCGCACGAACTGATCGTAGGGAACGTCGGCGTTGAACGCCCGGACCAGATAGTCGCGGTAGCGCCACGCCATCGGGAGTTCGGGATCGCCCTGGCTGCCGTGCGACTCGCAATAGCGCACGAGGTCCATCCAGTGGCGCGCCCAGCGCTCGCCGAACTGTGGCGACGCCAGCAGGCGGTCGACGGCGCGGTCATAGGCGTCTTCGTCGGCATCGGCCAGGAACGCGCGGGTGGCTTCCGGGGCGGGTGGCAGGCCGGTGAGCACGAAGGTCAGGCGACGGAACAACGCGGCGCGTTGGGCCTCGGGGGCCGGGTGCAGTCCGCGGGCTTCCTGTCGGGCGAGGACGAAGCGATCCATGGGATGCGACGACCAAGTGGTGTCGCGGACGGCGGGCACGGCGGGTTTCCGGACGGGTTGGAAGCTCCACCATTGGCGGCGTTCCGCGAAGAGGGTCTCCCAAGTCGGGGGCGCGTTGGTGGCGGGTGGGCGGGACGATGCGGCGAGCGGCACGCCGACGTGGTCCTTCGGTGCCGGCAGGGCGACGCCGGTCGGGGCCGACGACGCGGGGGAAACGCGCGCCGGATCCGCGGCGAGGCGGAGCGGCGCGAGCAAGAGCACGGCGAGGACGATCGGGAACATCGAGGGGAACCCCACGATCCTTCCGCCGGCGCCGGGCGAATTCAAATACCAAGCAACGGGGTCGTATCTGTACATTGGACAATCCGGGGAACGGCGAACGGCGTGGCGGGCGGGTGGCGGCGTGGGGACGGACCGGGCCGCGGTCTCATTTCGCCGCGGGCTCGGGCAGGTGCAGGCGTTCCAACGGCGTCAGGGTTTTCAAGGTCGATTGCCCCTTCTTCTCCAGGATGATCTCGCGCACCGCCAGCAGCGCCAGCGGCGGTTGGTCGATGGTGGAACGGATCCGCACGGCGACCACCGGCGTCCCGTCGAGCCGCGCCTCCGCCACGCCTTTCTCGAACCGTGCCACTTCCTTCCATCGGCCGTAGCCCGACGACACCTCGAGGACCCCCGCGTGGAGGCGGTGGTCGCCGTTGGGCATCCCGGTGATCGCGCGGACACGGTCGAAGGCGTCCGGCTTCTGCACCACGACGGTGAAGGTATCCACGTCCTTCCGCGGGCCCCACGCGAGGTGATAGGTTTCGAGATCGCCGTCGAAGGCCCGCAGCGGATGGATGGCGGTGTAGCCCTGCCCGCGGTCGATGCCGGTCAGGGTCCAGCGCCAGTCCTCGTCGTTCTGGTTGCGCGACGGGGGATAGACCAAAGGCCCGAGACCGTCGCGGACCCGTCCGGGGATCGCCGGGGCGACCGTGTAGCCGAAGGTGGGGCCGGTCAGGATCCCCATGCCCGCCAGCCGATCCACGTGGGTCTTCACGCGGCCGAGAAACCCGTCGAAGTCGGGGCGTTCGATGCCCCAACCGCGTTCGGCGATGGCCAGGATGCGGGGGAAGGTCTGGCTGTCGACGTGATCCTCGGGGACCATCTCTCCCCAGAGGCAGGCCTCGACGCCGAGCACGTGGCGGCGGGCCTCGGGCGACAGGCCGGCGGACGCGGGGGCCGGATCGAAATCGTAGGCGGTCCGGAGCGTGGTGCGGTCGATGTTGTAATTGATGTAATGGTGGTTGCCTGTGGACATGACCACGTCCCAACCGCCCTTCGCGGCGTTCCAACCGCCGCTGCCGTCGTTGTCCCAGCAGGTGTAGACCGTGTTTTTGGCGACGCCGCCCCAGCCGACGACGCGGCGGCCATGGGATTCCACCATGCCCTTCACGCGTTCCATGAACCATCCGTGGAGATTGCCGACCTGTTTCTGGCGCGCCTGGCATTTCGGGCACTCGCCCCAATAGCGCATCTCCGCCTCGTCGCCGCCGACATGGATGTAGGGTCCCGGGAACAAGGCGGCGACTTCCGCGAAGACGTCCGCGAGGAATTCGAAGGTCTTGTCGTTGCCCGGGCAGTATTCGGAGCCGCAGAGCGGGTCCATGTCGAACAAGGCGGTGGTCTTGCGGGTGCCGAAACAATTCAATTCCGGATACGCCACCATGGCGGCGCCGGAATGCGACGGCGTCTCGATCTCGGGAATCACCACCACGTGGCGCCGGGCCGCGTGCGCGACGATTTCCCGGATGTCGTCCTGGGTGTAGAAGCCGCCGGTCCGGATGCCTTCCCCGAGATCCGCATGGGCCCCGACGGTGGTGAGGCGCGGGTACTTCTTGATCTCGACCCGCCAACCGTCGACGTCGGTGAGGTGCAGGTGGAGCCGGTTGAGTTTGTGATAGCCCATCCAGTCGATGCACTTCAGGACGCCCGCCTTCGAGATGAACTGCCGGGCGGGATCGATCATGATGCCGCGCCACGCGAACTGGGGACGGTCCTCGATCCGGACCACGGGCGCGGTCCAGGCGACGCCTTCCACCCGGGTCCGGCTTTCGATCGGGGGCGGGAACAATTGGCGGAGGGTCTGGCAGGCGTAAAACGCGCCGGCCGGCCGCGCCGCCTCGATGCGGATGCGGTCGGTCGACACCCGGAGCTCGTAGCCTTCGTCGCCGAACCGCGCGGGATCGCCGGCCAAGGACAGTTCGATGGTCCCGGCACGTTCGGCGGAGGCATCCGCTGGCCGCACGGGCAGGCGGAATCCGGTGGCCGGCGCGAGCGTGTCGGCGAGTTGCCGGGCGACGTCGATGACCGCGGGGTCCGCGAGCAGGATGGTGCCGGGGAGCAAGCGGAACGATCCTTCCCCGGGTTCGATCCGGGCGGGGAGAGGAATCACCTGGATGGCATTGCCGCGTGCCGCGGTCTTCACGAAATCGACCAACTCCTGGCACTGGAAGAAGCCGCTCCACATGTTGTGGCCCTGGCCGCGGGGGACGATGAGTTGCATCGAACCGCCGAGGGCCGCGTAGCGTTCCTTCACGAGCCCGGAGTTGGCCTCGAGCGGGACGACCGTATCGACGTCGCCATGGATGGCGAACAGGGGCACGCCGGCCTTGGCGAGGGAGGCGAGTCGATCGACGGGATTGTGCGCGGCGAGTTGGGCCTGCAATTCGGCGGGGGACATCGCGTAGGCGGCGGCGGCCTTGGCGACACCCGGGTAACTGGCGACGTTGCAGACCGGATAGATGCCGGCGAAGCCACCGACTTTGTCCGCGTTTTCGGCGGCCCAGGCGAGGGTCATGAGGCCGCCGCGGCTGCGGCCCAGCAACACCGGCTTGCGCGAGTATCCCCGCGGTCCGGACATGGCCGCGTGGAAGTCGGAGAAGAGTTTCCGGCCGGCGGGACTGCCGAAGGATTCGCCCACGTCGATGCCGGCGACGGCGATGCCGGCGTCGCGGAAGCGCTCGAACATCCACTGCTCCTCGTTGCCGGGCAGTCCCGGCAACGTGGGCGCGTACCAGACCCAGGGTTTGGCGAGGGCGGCGGGATCGGTCCTGCCGGGGACGACGAAGGCGGTGTGGCCGTCGAGGGCGAAGACCTCGCCGGGCAAGGGGAGGTTCTTGGCCGGCGCGGCGGGACCGGCGGCGCGGACGAGGGTCGATCCCCCCATCAGGAGGGCCGCGAGGACGAAACGTTTCATGGAATGGCCGCGGAGCATGGAGAACCAACGCGCGGCGTGGCCGCCGGATTCAACGGAATGCCGGTTTCGGAGCGATGGTACAGGTACGCGAAGGCGAGCGAGAGGGCGGTGAGCACGTGCCACAGGGCATGTCCCTGCAGCCAGGCGTCGGGACCCGAGAACCGGCCGGCGACATCGAGTTGGCGGCAGGCGACGGCCGCCGCCAGCGCGACGGTGGCGAACGCCAGCCATCGGGCGGCGAAGGTCCGCCGGACCCGGAATTGGTCGAGCACCGCGAACAACGGCACCGCGAGGATGAGGGTGCCGAGGACCTTCGACGCCGACATGGACCATTTGAAACGGTAGAGGAGCACGGTGGCGGCGACGACGAGGGCCGACAGGAGCGGCCAGGTGGGAAATCCCCGGGGTGGCCGGCCCCACGCGAACCGCGGGAACCATCGGCCGAGACTGGCGGCGCAGAGCGCCAGCAGCGGGGCGTACATCGAGGCCACGTCGAGTTGTTGCCCGGCATGGGTCAACGAGGCGTGGAAGAACCCGCTCCCGGCCCCGAGAAAACAGCAGGCCGCTCCAAAGAGCACGCTCAGGGCCGGGGTTTGGGCCACGTGGCCGCCGTTCGGCTTCCGCGGGTTCCGCCGGTCGTGCAGGGCGAAGGCGAAGCCGTAGAAGCCGACGAGGACGTACGCCAGGTTGGACCAGGTGTTCGATCGCGTGCGGACGGCGTCGTGGGCCCGGATCCTCTCGGCATAATCCGAGTGCCGGAAGCCGCCGCTCTCGCGCCAACCTGCCCAGGGGTCCCGGCCCTCCTGGGAGCGCGCGACGGACACCAGGCCGACGGCGAGGACGGCCAGGGCGATCCAGACCGCGGCGTGGGCCGCGGCGGAAAGCGGGCGTTGGGTCTCGGTTCGATCGGTCATCGCGGGATCGGAACTGGGATTCGCGGCGGATCGTGGCCGTCGCCCGGCGGGGCGGCTCAACCCGCGGTCAGTGCGGCGCGGGCGTCGCCGGCGGATCCGGTCTTGTCGAGGAAGTAGTCGTAACCGCCGGGATAGGACGTGGCCGTGCCGGCGTTCACGTGCAGCACGCGGTTGGCGAGTTTGCGGATGAAATGCACGTCGTGGGAAATGAACACGAGCGTTCCCTCGTAGCGTTCGAGGGCCATGGTCAGGGACTCGACGGTGGTGATGTCGAGGTGGGTGGTGGGCTCGTCCATCAGCAGGAGGTTGGGCGGGTCGACGAGGAACTTGATCAGGTTGAGGCGGCTCTTTTCGCCGCCGCTGAGCACCTCGGTCAGCTTGTAGATCTCCTCCTTGCGGAACATGAAGCTGCCGAGGATGGCGCGCGCCTCGTCCTCGCGCAGGTTGGGTCCGCTGGCCAGGACCTCGTCGAGGACGGACTTCTTGGGGTCGAGGGAATCGGCGCGGTGCTGGCTGAAGTAGCCGAGCTTGGCGTTGTGGCCGACCTTGCGCTCGCCCTTCTGGAACTCGAGCACGCCGGCCATGATCTTGAGCAGGGTGGATTTGCCGGCGCCGTTGGGACCCACGAGCACCGTCCGCTCGCCGCGTTCGATGGACACGTTGAGGCCGGAATAGACCTGGAGGGAACCGTAGGCCATGTGGATGCCCTCGAGGGCGATGGCGCGCTGGCCGCCGCGCGGCGGCGGCGGGATCTGGAAGCGGAACGGTTTCCGGGGCGGGGCGGGCTTCTCGATCAGCTCCATGCGCTCGATCTGCTTGAGCTTGGCCATGGCCTGGGAGGCCTTGGAAGTGACCGAGCGGAACCGGTCGGCGAACTCCTGGAGCGCGCCGATCTCCTTCTGCTGGTTCTTGTACGCGGCAAGCTGGGCGTCGTAGTTGGCCTCCCGCTGGCGGAGGAACTCGGTGTAGTTGCCGGTGTAGGCGATGACCTTGCGCTCGGCGATCTCGTGCACCTGGGTGACCACCTCGTCCATGAACTGGCGGTCGTGCGAAATCAGCAGGAGCGCGCCCGAATAGTTGGCGAGGTAGTTCTGCAACCAGAGCAGGGAGAGCAGGTCGAGGTGGTTGGTGGGCTCGTCGAGCAGGAGAAGGTCGGGCTCCATGACGAGCAACCGGGCGAGATGGGCGCGCATCACCCAGCCGCCGCTGAGTTCCTTCGCGGGGCGATGGAACTCGTGTTCGCGGTAGCCCAGCCCGGCCAGCATCTTCTTCGCCTTGGCGTCCACCAGCGGGTCGGTCAGCGCGTCGTGCTTGGCATGCGCCTCCATGTAGGCCGGGCTGTCCACGGAGCCGGCGGCCTCGAGTTCCTTGAGGATGTGCTCGTAGCGGGCGACCTCGCCGCCGCGCCCGGTGGCGAGGTCGAGGACGGTTTCCTCGCCGACCGCCTCGCCCTCCTGGGGCAGGTAGCCCACCATCGTCCAGGCGTCGCGCTCGACGGTGCCCTCGTCGGGCTTTTCCTCGCCGAGAATGATGGAGAAAAGGGTGGTTTTGCCGGCGCCGTTGGGACCGACGAGGGCGACACGGTCGCCGTAGTTCACCGTGAGCGACGCACCCTCGAAGAGGACGCGTCCGCCGTAGGACATCTTGAGATCGCGGATGGAAAGCATGCAGGGCCGCCCGGGCGGCCCGAGGACAGTGGGGGAGCGCGGCGCCCCACGCGAGCCCCACGTGCGGGGAAATGAGGCCCGCCCCCGCCGGTGCCCGGCCGACGAAAGCTCACGCCAAAGCGTGGGGAAGCCGGGGCCCCGCGGTTTCCTGCGCGGCGTCCCGGCTCAGAGCCGATTCCCCCCGCGGACGAGTTCGCGGACGAGCTCGTTCGGGAACCGGCGGCTGGGGGTGATGGCGTAGAAGCTTTCCCGGATCTGCGGGAACCGGTGGCGCTCGACGAGGATCTTTTGCCGCAATTCGTCCTGCACCACGACGGGCGGCACCAGGGTCACCCCGTCGGTGTCCCGCGCCAGCAACCGGAGCATCGCCATGTCGTCCACCTCGGCCGCGATGATGGGACGGATGCCGGCCTGCTCCAGGACGAGGTCGAAGGCCGGGCGCACGTTGCTGTCGAGACTCGGCAAAACGATGGGCGTGGTCCGCAGGTCGTCGGGGAACCGGAACGGCTTCTGGCCCTTCGCGCGCCGGGCGACGAGGCTCACCGGTTGTTCCGCGAGCAGGTGGCTGTGCCAGCCGGTGTCGGCGTCCCGCTTCACCGGAAGGTTCGAGAGCACGAGGTCGATGGTGTGGGCCCGCAGTTGCGCGAGCAGGTCCCGGAGGCTGCCCGACCGGATCAGCAACTGGAGGTCCGGCCGGTTCAGCAGCGGGCGGAGCAACTCGATCTGGAAATTGCGGGAGAGGGTCGCCACCGCGCCGACCGACAACACCCGCGTCCGTCCCGGCGAATGGCGGTCGAGCGTGGACATCAGTTCCTCGCCGGTGCGGAAGATCGACTCCGCGTAATCGAGCACCATGCGGCCCGTCTCGGTCAGGCGCAGGGCCTTGTTGGCGCGGTGGAACAGCGGGTGGCCCAGGCTTTCCTCGAGCTTGCGCAGCTGGATGCTCAGCGCCGACTGGGACACGCGCAGCCGGGCGGCCGCCTTGGTGAGGCTTCCCTCGTTCGCGATCGCCCGGAAGTAGCGGAGATGGTGGTAGTTCAGGAACGCCATCGGCAATGCTTTAACAAAAGAGAACGATACGACACAAACAATCTATTGGAGACGATCCCGGATCGGGGCGATGGGTATGGCGAAACGAATGAATCCGTCGACTCCGGAACACATGCTCCTCGCGGCCTCCCTGGCCACGGCCGCCCCGCTGTTGCTGCTGGGCTTCGGCATCCTGCCCCGGACCGTCCTCGATGGGCGGCCGCGCTGCCCGCGGTCGCATCGCTTTCGCTGGTGTGCGCCGTGCTCGGCTCCCTGGTGGGACTCTCGGTCGGCACGGTCCACCACCGGTGGCTGGACCTCGGCGGCCTCGGCATCGGCGTGTGGCTCGACCGGTTGTCCGCGGTGGTGCTGGCCCTGGTCGCGTTCCTGCTGGTGGTGGTCGCCCGGTTCGCCCGGGGTTATCTGGAGGGCGACCCGGGGCAGGGGCGCTTCTCGCGGTGGCTGGCGCTGACGGGCGGTTCGGTGCTCGTGCTGGTCCTCGCGGACAATCTGGCACAGTTCTTCGCGGGTTGGCTGGCCACGAGCCTTTGCCTCCACCGGTTGCTGGTCTTCCATCCCGAACGGTCGGCCGGTCGGTTGGCGGCCCGGAAGAAATTCATGGTGAGCCGCCTCGGCGACCTCTGCCTGCTGGGTGCCATGGGACTGGTGTGGGCACGGTTCGGCACCTGGGATTTCGAGGCCCTGTTCCGGATCGCCCGCGGGCTCCACGGGTCCGGTCTCGGCGCGGATGCCGCCTGGATCCACGGGACCGTCGGCCTTCTGGTGGCCGGGGCGCTGCTGAAATCGGCGCAGTTCCCGTTCCACAGTTGGCTGCCCGACACCATGGAAACCCCGACGCCGGTCTCCGCGTTGATGCACGCGGGGATCATCAATGCGGGCGGCTTCCTGATCCTGCGGCTGGAACCGCTGGCAACGCTCTCCCCGGGGTCGATGGCGGTGCTGGCGCTGGTGGGTGCCTTCACGGCGGTGTTCGCGTCGGTGGTCGCGCTGACCCAGGCCAGCGTCAAACGGGCACTGGCATTCTCCACCGTCGGGCAGATGGGCTTCATGATGCTGGAATGCGGCCTGGGCGCCTTCCCGCTGGCGCTGCTGCATCTGGTTTCGCACTCGCTCTACAAGGCCCATGCCTTCCTCGCCAGCGGCGGCGCGGTGTCCCGGGCCGAGCCGCATCGCGCGCGGTTGGGCGGCGAAGCCGTCGGTCCGCTGGTCCTTCTGTTTGCGGTCGGCGTCGCCGCGTGCGGCGTGCTCGGCATCGCGTCCGTCATGCGGGTGGAATTGCGGGGACACCCGGGAACCCTGGTGGGCACCGGGGTGCTCGCCATGTCCCTGGCGCATGTGGGCGTCCACGCCCTCAGCCGTCGGCCCGGGGCCGCGACCCTGCTCGGACTCGGGGCGGGCGGGGGCCTTCTGGCGGCGGCGTCCCTCGGTCTGCACCGCGCCGCGGAATGGTGGCTCGCGCCGGTGTTGGTTGCCCACCACGGGCTGCCGCCGGTCGGGGGCACGCCGCTGGTCGCCGCGATCCTCGTCCTGTTCCTGGCCGCGCTGGCACTGCAGGCGGTCGTTCCCGGCCTCGCCGAACGGCCGGCCTTCCGGTCGCTCTACGTCCACGCGAGGAATGGATTCTACATCAACACGCTCGCCAACCGGATGGCCGGCGCCCTCCGCGCCTCCAAGTAAATGATTCGCGAAACCAACCACCCGATTCCCATGAACCACGCATCTGTTCCGGCCCCGACACCCGCCCCCGCCGTCGCTTCGCCCGCGTCCGCCACCCGGACGCTGCGGGCCTCGATCGACGACGTCTGTCGACGTATCCCGCCGCTGTGGCCGCTCGACCGGTTCGTCGCGGTCAACCCGTTCGTGGGCATGGCCGACCGACACTTCCTGGAGGTGGCGTCGCTCCTGCAAAGGAACGCCCACGCCGACATCCTGTTGTCGGGCGGGGATCTGCTCGCGCGGTTGGAAGGGGCGGGCGTCACCGACGCGGAAGTCGCGGCCGCATCGGCCGCGGCGGGCGGCAGACTGCCCGCGTGGGCCCGGGGGTCGGCGACGTTTGCCGACTTCGGGACGCTGCGGCAGGCGCTGGCCGGGGACCCGGGAGCGGGCGCGGATCCGCGCACGCCGACCGTGGCGGATTGCGTCGATGCGGCGTCCGGGACGGCGTGGTCGGGCTTTGTCGTGGACGAAATCTCGAAGTGGTGTGCGTCGTATTTCGACCATGGCCAATCGCCGTGGCTCATGCCCGGCCGTGGACGGCGGTTCTTCGACGCGTGGAAGGCGGTCGCCGTGCACGACCGGAATCCCGAGTGCGCCGGGCTCCGTGGATTCCGGGCCTTGGTGGCCGGGATTCCCGAAGATCCGCGGGAAGCGATCGTGGAGATGCTGTCCGAATTGGGAGTGGATCCGGGGGCCGCCGACGACCTCCTCCATCGGGAACTGCTCTCGGTCGCGGGGTGGAGCGGCCACGTGCAGGCCCGGATTCGCGAGGGCGGCGACGTCGGTTCCGACGGTTCCTTGCTGGTCCAGCTTCTGGCCGTCCGACTCGCTTACGACGTCGCGCTGTTCCGGCGGTTCGCCCATCATCCCGGGCTCGCGCAACGATGGAGCGCGGCATCGAAGGTGCCCGTCGCCCCGGCGTCGGCGTCGCCCTCGATGGTGGCCCGGTTCATCGCGCAGGAAATCCTGGAACGGCATTACCAAGCCGGGTTGCTGGCCCGCCTGTCCGGTGGGTCGGCCGCGGCCGCGGTCGGGCCGGGACGTCCCATGTTGCAGGCGATCTTTTGCATCGATGTCCGCTCCGAGCCCTACCGGCGGTGCCTGGAAGCGCAGTCGGATGCCATCGAAACCA
>Ga0114969_10003965_pt1 | contig 11809 bp, 7 predicted proteins | sample M_130807_MF_Meta_FD_87316 | JGI IMG/M metagenome (GOLD analysis project Ga0114969, IMG submission 87316) | Freshwater microbial communities from Lake Montjoie, Canada to study carbon cycling - M_130807_MF_MetaG | ecosystem: Environmental > Aquatic > Freshwater > Lake | place: Lake Montjoie...
CGGTGAGCCGGCGCTCGCGCGAGATCGGCGTCCGCATGGCGCTCGGCGCGCGCGCGGCAGACGTGCAAGGGATGGTCGTACGCGAGGGGATGCGGCTCGCCGGCTACGGCGTCGCGGCCGGGCTGTTGCTCTCGGCGGGCGTGTCGCGCCTGCTCGGCGCGTACCTCTACGGCGTCAGCCCGCTCGATGCGCCGACATTCATTGGAATGTCGGCGGTCTTCGTGATCGTCGCGCTACTCGCGAGCTGGCTGCCGGCGCGGCGTGCGGCGGCGGCGAATCCGTTGGTGGCGTTGCGTGAAGGGTAAAGTCGCTACGCGATCGTGTCCGGCTCCATCACCTTCTCGTTGATCTTCCCGCTCACCATGCTCACGTAGTACACCTTCGCGCCTTTCCGCGCGGAGACGACGCGCTTCACGGTGTTGTCCTCGAAGTAGATGCCGGCGTCATTGTCGCAGGCATACCCGGGTTTCATCTCGCCCGACGCAATCAGCTTCTGATAGAGCGGCCGGCGGCCGGGCTCGGCGTCATAGTGCGGCGAGTGGCTTCCCTTGATGAAGCCGAGCGCCTTCACGATGGAGAGTGCCTTGGGACGCGAGTCGGTGGTGCCCTCTTCAAACCAGCAGAGCGAACCGGCGCTTGCGCCGCCGAGCACGATGCCCTTCTCCCAGGCCTGGCGAAGCACGAGGTCAATGCCCTGCGCCTTCCAGATGGCCTGCTGATTGAGCGTATTGCCGCCCGAGCAGACGATGCCGTCCATGGAGAGGAAGACTTCATCCCAGCCGAGCTTCTGCGAGAGGCTTTCGATGAAGACGTTTTGCACATGCGGCTCAACGTCGAGCACGGCGCAGTTCTGGTAGAAATGAAGCGTGCTCTCCGTGCTGTCCGCCGAGGCAGACGGCACGTAGCAGATCTTCGGGCGCTTCTTGCCCGTGAGCGTGGCCATATAGCGAATGAAGGCGGTGTTGAAGCCACCGCCGGCGATGAGGATCTTCTTGGTTGCGCGCATGCTCGATTCAGGGGGTTCGTCCAGTGCGGCGCTGCTCGCGTCGAACGGAATGTTGGTAGCGCCGGCGCCGACTGCGCCGAGCGCGGACGTCACGAGGAAATCCCTTCTCTGCATCACAGTGTCTCCCATTCGGTTCCAGCTGCCTGAGGGTTGAGTATGGCTGCGGGCGGTCCCGTCGGCAACGCGACGGAGACATATTCGATGGAATGAACGCGCTCGGCGAACTCATGGCGGATGTCCGGTATGCCCTCCGGATGATGCGAAAGTCCGCTTTCGCGAGTGCGACGATCGTCCTCTGCCTCGGCTTCAGCGTCGGCGCGACGGGAACCGTATTCGCGTGGACACAGAGCATCGTGTTACAGCCCGTGCCCGTGGTCGCAAGCCCCGACCGGCTTGTGTCGATTCGCACGGTCACGACGCGCGGCGATGCGAATGTGTCGTATCCAACATTCCGCGACATCCGCGACGCCGAGGCGGGTGCCGGCAGGCGCACGTTCGACGCGCTCGCCGCGCACGGCATCAGGCGGTTCATGATGCGGATGGATGCCACCACCGAGGCCAGGCAGGCGGAACCGGTCTGGGGCTCGCTCACCACGGCGAACTACTTCGACGTGCTGGGTGTGCGGCCTGTGATTGGGCGCGGATTCCTTGCGTCGGAAGATTCAGTCTCCGGCCAGGCACCGGTGGTCGTGATCAGCTACGGCCTCTGGCAACGCAAGTTTGGCGCCGACCCGGCCGTGCGCGGTCGCCACATCTGGATCAACAATCGCGACATGACGATCATCGGCGTGGCGCCGCCGCGGTTCAACGGCACGATCTCACGTCTCGCGATGGACATCTGGATTCCGGTGACGATGCAGCCCCTGCTCACCGGCAACCCGCACATGAATGAAGAACGGGACGTGCGGTATCTCGATGTGTTTGCGCGGCTCGCGCCCAGGGCTTCGCTCGAGACGGCGAATGCGGCGATCGCCACCGACGGCGCCCGAATCGCGGCGAGCTATCAGTCGCAGCGCGACCTCACGATGCGCGCCCGCACCTTTGACGTTGGGCCGGTGGAAAGAATGGCGACGATCTTCACGGTGCTGCTTGGCATCAGTGTGCTCGTGGTCCTCATCGTCTGTTCGAACGTGGCAAACCTGCTCCTCCTTCGCGGTGCAGCGCGCGAACATGAGATGGCGGTGCGCCTCGCCATGGGTGCGCGGCCAGGACGCATCGTGCGGCAATTGATGACGGAGAGTTTTCTCCTCGCGGCCGGCGGCGTGCTCGTCTCGTTGGGGTTCGTCGCGTGGGCGCGGAATGCGCTCAACTCGCTGACACCCGCGTCTCCCCTGCCGATTGTCGCCGAGACGGACATCGACCTCGGCGTGGTGCTCGTGATCGCCGCGGTCGGTGTCGCGACGATCTTTGCGTTCGGCCTCGCGCCCGCGCTCCGCTCCGCGCGCGTGGCCGTGCGGGCGTCGCTCACCGGTGGCGGCACACGCGGCGGCACCGCGCATGGAGGGCGTGTGCGCGGCGCACTCGTGAGTGCACAGTTTGCGCTCTCGCTCGCGGTGCTCGCCATTGCCGGACTCTTCCTGCGGCGGCTCGACGAGCTCCAGCGCGTGGACCGTGGGTTCCGCACACCAGAGCAAGTCGTCCTGGCCACAGTGGACTACGAAATTTCAGGAATCAACAATGATTCCACCGAACGCGAGTACACCGAGCGTATCGTGCAGCGTGTTGCCGCGCTGCCCGGCGTCACCAATGCGGCCGCGGCAACGTTCGTTCCGCTTGGCTTCCTCGGGTACTCCTCGGCGAGCGTGACGGTCGATGGCTACGTCGCGCGCCCCGGCGAGCCGATGACGTTTTTGTTCAACCGGGTGAGCAGCGGGTACTTCGAAACGATCGGCATTGCCATGCGGCGCGGCCGGCCGATTGACGGCACGGATACGCGGAGCTCGCAGCCGGTGGTCGTGGTAAACGAAGCGTTCGCCTCTCGATTCTGGACCGGCGAAGATCCCGTCGGGCATCGCATTCAACTCGACGGAAAGCCATTTACGGTCGTCGGCGTTGTCGCCGATGGGAAGTACGAGTTCCTCGCTCCGCTCGACCAGCCGTCGCCGCCATTCGTGTATGTGCCATACGCGCAGTGGGGTGGATATTCAATCGTCGTGCATGCGCGCTCGAACGGTGACCCGCTCGCGCTCGTACCGGCCATTCAGCGCGCGGTGGCCGACGTGGACGTGCGGCTCACGGCCACCAGTCCGTCTACCCTCGAGGCCTACAGTTCGGTTCCGTATCTGCCGGTCCGATTGGCGAGCCGTGTGCTCACTGTGCTTGGCTTCGCGGCATTGGTGCTCGCGACGCTGGGGTTGTATGCGGTCATCGGCTACGCCGTTGCACAGCAGCGACGCGAGATCGGCATTCGCATGGCGCTCGGCGCTTCGAGCAGGAAGCTCGTGCTGCACTTCGTCGCCTATGCGGCGCGGTACGCCGGAGCCGGCGCGGTGGTCGGAACGGTGCTGACGGTGATCATCGCGCGGGGACTCGCATCAAACGTGCCCGGGAGCGTGCCGGCCGGAAATGCGGCGCGAATCGTACCATTCGTTGTCGCTGTTCTTTCCCTCGGCATCATTGCGGCGGTGGCGGCCCTAATTCCCGCGAGTCGTGCGGCGCGAGTTGCCCCGACCGTGGCGCTGCGAGAGGAGTAGAAGAAGCCGCCGCATGGCGCCCGGCTCCAGCGAGTCCGCGTGACACCCCCGGATTTGGCGGGTATATATGAATCCTATGCTGATCCTCCGCTCATCCCACATGCGGGCTTTCGGGACCGTCCTCGCTCTCGGCTTCGCCGTCTTCCTCGCGAAGCCCGCGAATGCCCAGGCGCAAAGTGCGCCCATCACCCTCGCGATAGAAGGACGCAGCAACCAGAACGTGACCTTGGCTACGTCCGGTCAGTTCGTCGTCGCGGCCTGGTCGGCGACGGCAGCGGCGGGCACCGATCTCTACATGGCGACTAGTCTCGACGGTGGCACACGCTTTGGTGCGCCGGTGCGCGTGAACTCGAACGAAGGCGAAGTGCGCGGCGACGGCGAGCAGGCGCCGCGCATCGTGCTCGTGCGTGCCGGGCGCGGCCTCCCCGCCATCACCGTGGCGTGGATGGCGAAGCTCACTGACGGCACGCGCGTGATGTGGGCGAAGTCGGTGGACGGTGGAAAAACCTTCACGCCCGGCGCGATTGTGCCGGGCGGCGACGGCGCGGGGAGCCGTGGCTGGCAATCCATCGCGGCGGATTCCACGGGCCGCGTGTTTGCCCTCTGGCTCGATCACCGGAATGCGGCAGCGCACGTGATGCCGGCTGCTGCACCGGGTGCGAAGCGCGCCGAGATGCCTAAGCGCGACCCGATGGAAGTCGCCGGCCTGTCGCAGCTCTATTTCGGATCGCTCGACGGTGCAGTTCCGGCACGCGGACTCGTGAGCAGTGTCTGCTACTGCTGCAAGACGTCGCTCGCCATTCGCGGCTCGAACATCTACGCCACCTGGCGCCATGTGTTCGAGGGCAGCACGCGCGACATCGCGATGGCCGTATCAACCGACGGCGGCAAGACCTTCTCGGCGCCCGCGCGCGTCAGCGAAGACCACTGGCAGATTGATGGCTGCCCCGACAATGGCCCCGGCCTCTCGATTGACCGCACCGGCCGCGTGCATGTGACGTGGGTGTCTGTGCTCGACAGCAAACCGGGCGCACCGCTCGCGCTCTACTATGCGAACTCGACTGACGGGAAAACGTTCACGACGCGTGTGCGCGTATCAGGCGATGGTGCCGCGGGGCATGCGCAGGTATCGACGCTCGATGACGGCTCCGTGCTCGTGGCATGGGACGAGACGACCGCCAACGGACGTCGCGTTCGCCTCGCGCACGGCATGCCGGATAAGAACGGCCGAGTGGCGTTCAAGAACGTTGCGGCGCCCGAAGACGCGGAAGGGCTCTATCCGTCGATCGCAACGACGAGCGACGGCAGCATTGTCGCGTGGGTGCGGCGCGGTGCAGGTGCTACAACGATCGGAGTGGCCAAGCTGAAGTAGCCACACCGCTGCGGTCTCGGCGCGAGCGCGTGGGCGGACCACCGCCGGACTAATTCGGAAGTTTCGAACACACGACAACGGCAAATACTTGGGGGAACTGCACACTGCGCCATTCAAGCAGTCGTGTGCAGTTCCCCCAGTCAGTTGTAGTTCTCTGTGAAGCTCCGCTTCTTCTCAGCGGATCTCCGCGGCCACGCCTTAGGACTTATTCCTCGGACGTGAGTTCGAGCACTTCCTCAGGACCCGCCTCGTCGCCGCCTTCTTCACCACCACCCTCGGCAGTGTCATCCGGAATCACGCGCGCAACCGCCGTCACGAGATCGCCCGGATCCAGGTTCATGAGCTTCACACCCTGCGTGTTGCGGCCCGCCACGCGCACGCCGCTGACTGGGGCTCGAATGGTCTGACCCGTCTTCGTGATCAACATGATCTCGTCTTCGGGCAGCACTTCCATCAGGGCAACAACGTCGCCCGTCTTTTCCGTACGATTGACCGTCTTGATGCCCTTGCCGCCGCGCTTCTGCACACGGTACTCGTCAATGTGCGAGCACTTTCCGATGGCGTGCTCACACACCACCATCAGCGTCGCTTCGCGCTTGATGACGACCATGCCAATGACGGCGTCGCCCTCGGCGAGCTCCACGCCCTTCACGCCCGTCGTGTCGCGACCCATCGCGCGGGCATCCTGCTCGTGGAAGCGCACGCTCAGGCCATGCCGCGTGGCGATGACGATGTCGTTCGTGCCGCTCGTCACCTGCACGTTGATGAGCTCGTCGCCCTCTTCGATCTTGATTCCCTTCACGCCCGTCGAGCGGACGTTGGAGTATTCAGAGAGTGCCGTCTTCTTCACCGTGCCGAGCTTGGTGCAGAAGATCAGAAACTCATCATCGGTGAACTTCTTCACCGGGACCATCGCCTTGATCTGCGTGTCCGGTGTGACGTTGATGAGGTTCACGATCGGCTTGCCCTTGGCGGCGCGACCGGCCTGCGGAATCTCATGCACCTTGAGCCAGAAGCAGCGACCATCCTGCGTAAAGCAGAGGATGTAGTCGTGCGTCGAGGCAATGAACAAATGCTCGACGAAATCCTCGGCCTTGAGTTCTGAGCCGACGATGCCCTTGCCGCCACGGCGCTGCTTGCGATACGTCGAGATTGACGTTCGCTTGATGTAGCCCGTGTGCGTGATGGTGACGACCATCTCTTCGTTCGCGATCAGATCCTCGACCGAAATCTCGCCCTGGTCGCCCGTGATCTCGGTGCGGCGCTCGTCGCCGTACGTGTCCACGATCTTCGAGAGCTCGTCCTTCATCACCTGCATGCGCGCCGGCTTGGAATCCAGCAGCGCCTTCAGATCCTTGATCTGCCCGCGGACTTCCGTGAGCTCTTCGTCCAGCTTCTCGATTTCGAGGCCAGTGAGCTTCGCGAGGCGCATGTTGAGGATCGCCTCGGCCTGCTTCTCCGAGAGCTTGAAGCGCCGCTGCAGTTCCGTCGATGCGCCTTCGGTATCGTCGGCCGCACGAATGACCTTGATGACCTCGTCGATGTTGTCGACGGCAATCTTGAGGCCGTCGAGGATGTGCTCGCGTTCCTGCGCCTTGTCGAGATCGTGCTGCGTCCGCCGGACAATGACTTCGTGCCGGTGGTGAATGAAGTGCAGCAGTGCCTCGCGCATCCCCATCACGCGCGGCACGAGCCGGCGCGTCGTTGGGTCCGGCACGAGCGCCAGCATGATCACGCCGAAGGTGCTCTGCATGGACGTGTGCTTGTACATCTGATTCAACACGACCCGCGGGATTGCATCGCGCTTGAGTTCGACCACGATGCGCGTTTCCGACGTGGACTCGTCGCGCAGGTCACTGATGCCCTCGAGCTTTTTGTCGCGCACGAGTTCCGCAATCGACGACACGAGCGTCGAACGGTTCGTCTGGTACGGCAACTCCGTGATCACAATCTGCGACTTGTTGCCCTTCTCGTTCTCTTCAATCACGGCACGCGCACGCATGACGATCTTGCCGCGGCCGGTTTCGATGTAGTCCTTGATGCCGGCGGTGCCGTACACATACGCGCCCGTCGGGAAATCCGGCCCCTTCACGAACGTGCGGAGCGCATCGGTCGTCAGCGACGGATCGTCAATGAGGGCATGCACCGCAGCGCCGATTTCGCGCAGGTTGTGCGGCGGAATATTCGTCGCCATGCCGACGGCAATACCGCTCGAACCATTCACCATCAGATTCGGCAGGCCGCTCGGCAGCACCGTCGGCTCTTCGAGCCGGTCGTCGTAGTTCGGCGCGTAGTCAACCGTGTTCTTCTCGATGTCGCCGAGCAGCTCGGTGGCGATCCGCGTCAGGCGCGCTTCGGTGTATCGGTACGCGGCGGCGAAGTCGCCGTCCATCGAGCCGAAGTTCCCCTGCCCATCGACCAGCGGATAGCGCAGCGAGAAATCTTGCACCATGCGGACCATCGCGTCGTACACCGCGCTGTCGCCGTGCGGGTGGTACTTACCGAGCACGTCGCCGACGACAGTGGCGGACTTCTTGTAGCCGCGACCCGGCACGAGGCCGAGTTCGTTCATCGCATACAGGATCCGGCGGTGCACCGGCTTCAGTCCGTCGCGCACATCTGGCAGCGCACGACTGACAATGACGCTCATCGAATAATTGATGAACGACTCTTTGATCTCGTCGTCGATGAGGCGCGGGAGGATCCGTTCGCGGTTGATTGGAGCGGTCATTTCCTGGTCGGAAAAGAGGGGGTTCCGGGCCGCTACTACTGCGCTACTGGGGAACGTCGAAACGTACCCGTTTCACCAGCGCAAATCAACGACCTTGCCCAGCCCTAAAGCATTGCCGGACAGCGGTTTATCGAAGGAGGTTAGCGGAGGTTCCCAATCGTACTGAAAACCGATTATGTCGACTCGGCCTTCGGCGCAGAATCCTCGAGACCTTCAGCGGCCTCTTCGGTCTTTACTTCGCGCTCAATCGCATCATGCTCCGCTTTGTAGCGGTTGTACCACTCGCGCGTGACTTCTCCCGCGAGTTCGCGCGTACCGAGGCCGAACGACAATGCCGCCGCGAGCGCGAAGGCGCCAAAAATGATGGCAAATGCCGTCGTCACGATGTTTGTCGCGACCCCCAGTTCCTGCAGCGACATAAACACAGCGAGGAGCACCACGCCGGCCTTCCCCGCGCGCGCCAGCGTCGGTCCGCCATGGAGCGCGTGCGTACTCGCCATGATCAGCCCGCCGACAAAATCACCAAGGACGATGCCGAGGATCACGATGACAATCGCCGCAATGACGCTTGGGACGTAGCCGACGAGTTCTGAGAACACCGGCGCCAGCGAATCGATGCCAAGCGCGTTGGCCGCCACGAGCATCGTCGTGAACATCACCACCCAAAAGGCGAGGTGCGCGATGATACGCGACGGATTGAAATGGGCAGCGGCGCTGTCGACCGCGCTCATCACGCCACCCTTGCGCAGCCATTCGTTGAGCTGCGCGCGGCGCAGGAGGCGCGCCATCCCCTTCTGCACCAGCTTGGCAAGGATGTAGCCGAGCAGCAGGACGAGGCCTGCGCCTACAAGCTGCGGAAACAAATCCCAGAGCAGCGAGAGACTCTGCTGCAGCCGGTCGGTGAAGTTCACTTTGGGGGCACTCGCGAGGGTGTGTCCGGCGTTCCCCAGAAATCTAGAAGGTCAGACTCCCCAACGTGTAAGCGCCACGCATCCCCGACGCCGCCGCAACGACGCCAAGTGGGTTCAGTTTGAGCCCGCCGAGCCGCAGCGCACCATCGGCCTTGGGCAGCAGGTAGCGCTGCGCGAGGAGGATGCCGCCCGCAGCGCCAACCGTCGTCAGGGTCGCTGCGTACGCGTTCACTCTCGCCTGCTGGCCACCGGTCAGGAGCGCCACCCCCGCACCCGTCAGGCCGCCGGCCAGTCCGCCAGCCACGACGAGCCGCCCTTCGCTCAGCGTGTGGTCATAGCGACGCACGAGTAGCCGGTCGCCAAACAGGAGGCCTGCCGCCCCGCCAATCGCCAGCGCGGCCGATACCTGACGATCGGTGCGTTCGCCATTTGCGATCACCGTGAGCCCGGCGAGCATGCCAACGCCAGCCGATGCACTCATGGCGGTCAAGTCGCCAACGGATACGTGATACGGCGCGAGCGCTGCGTACGCCTGCCCCAGTGGGGCGCCAGCGATCATGCCGGCCAGTGTGAGGCCGGCTCGGGTCTTGTTTGGGGAACCGGCGCCGTTGACACCAGCGGCCGTCATTGCCGCGTAGGTGGCGAGCCCGAGGATGTCTGAGCCGTAGAGTGTGGCCGCCGCCTCGCCGTCGGTCATGTTGCGGCCGAGCCAGAGCCCTGCCGCCGTGCCGCCAAGCGATGAGAAGAGCACCGCGCCGGCCGTGACGCGCCGGTCGCCGTCCAGGGTCGAAGCGAGAATCGAGCCGGCAATTGCACCGCGAATCGGCGCGCCAGTCGCGAGGCGCTGCATCGGATCGGTAACCTTCAGGTCGCGCGAAATTTCCGCCGCCGCAACGAACGATCCTCCAGCGACCAGCAAGTAGCTCGCCGCCCAAGCGAGCCCGTCATGCGCAACGGTCGTCGCAAAGGCCGGCGCATAGACGGCGACACCGAGCATCGTCTGGTTTCGCACGAAGTCGGCGCGGAACTGCGTGGCCGTCTCCGGCGCTCGCGGCGGCTTCACCGCCGGTGCAGCGACCGCCATGCCTGCAGGCGCAACACTCGGCGCAGAGGGGCGCGGCGTCGAGGCCGGTGCCGAGGCCGGTGCCGAGGCCGGTGCCGAGACTGCCGCCGCGCGGCGCGCGGTGTCAGCGAGCTCGAGGCGCGGCTTGGAGGTACCGGCGCCGACTGCCTGCGCAGGAAGCTTGGCCGCCAGTGACGCTAAGGCGCCGATCCATGCGGTCGCCAGCGCAAACCAGACAACCTTCGAAGGCGGGCGTGACACGTTTCTCGAGTATTCCATGATGACGGGGTGAAAGGCCTCAATTGAGGACGAGCATCCCCGCTCGCGTGTAATACCCTGTCCGTCAGTTCCTCGTGCCGCGGCGGACGTCGAACAGGGCACTGCGCTTGCAGGTTGAACAGAGGAGCCATTCCCGCTTTCGGGCGTACCCCAGCCCAAAACTCCCCCCGCCAATCGGTCGCTCCGTCATCGGCACGGCGCACCGCGGGCACGCTGGCATTTCGCCGCGGGCAAAGGTCTCGCGCATCGCCCGCTGCTCGTCGGGTGAGTAGCTGTCGGTCACAGGGAAATAACGACTTTACCGAAATGTTTGCCGCTCGCCACCCGCTCGAACGCCTCGCGCCCGCGTTCGATTGGAAAGACGGAATCCACCGGCATCGTCAGCCGCCCGGCGATGAACTCGTCCATCACCGCGTGGAATTCGGCTTCACTCGACATGGTGGAGCCCATGATCGTCCATTGGTTCCAGAACAGGCGGCGCACATCTGTCTCCACCATTGGGCCGGTCGTGCCACCGCAGGTGACGAGACGCCCGCGCCGGCCGAGTGCGCCGAGCGAACTCGCCCAGCTCTCCGTCCCGGAGTTGTCCACGACCACGGTCACGCCGCGCTTCTTGGTGCGCGCACGGACCTCCTGCGCCACATCGACCTTGCGGTAGTTGAGGCCATCGTCGGCGCCGAGTGCGCGCGCGCGCGCGAGCTTTTCATCGCTCGACGACGTGACCCAGACCGTGGCGCCGCGCGCCTTCGCGATCTGGAGCGCGGCAATCGCCACCGGACTGCCAATCCCCTGAATCAGCACGAGATCCTTTTCCGTCACCTGCGCTCGCGTGACCAACATGCGCCAGGCGGTGAGCGACGAGAGGGGAAAGGCTCCGGCGACATCGGCGGGGATGGACGCAGGAATCGTACGCACATGCGTCGCCGGCACGACCACCTTGTCGGCGAACGATCCAGCGCGGTGTTCGCCGAGAACCGCAAATCGGATGCAGAGCGGCTGCTCGCCATCCTTGCAGTACTCGCAGACGCCACAGCCCACGCCGGGATTCACGACGACCCGGTCACCCACCTTCACGCCGGCGACCTGCGGCCCGACCAAGTCCACGATGCCGACGGCGTCGGAACCAAGAATCCAGGGCGCCGTGATTTTCAGGCCGGGCAGCCCAGACACGACGAAGAGGTCGAGATGATTGAGCGACGAAGCCGCGACGCGGATGCGCACATCGCCGGCGTCGGAGAGCTCCGGCTCCGGCAGGTCGTCGCGGAAGGTGACGCGATCGAGAAATCCGTGCTCACTGATGGTCAGCGCGCGCATTGGGGCCCGCAAACCGGGAGGCGAGGAGTGGATGTGTCTTTCGGCATGACGCTATTATGTTCGTTCATGGTCTCGATAAAAGTTCCCCCACTCGGCGAGTCCATTACGGAAGCCACTGTCTCTCGGTGGCTGAAGAATGAAGGCGACGCCGTCGCCGCCGGAGAAACGCTCGTCGAGCTGGAGACCGACAAGATCACGGTCGAGGTGCCCGCACTCAAGGCGGGAGCCCTCGGAAAACGCCTTCGCGCCGAAGGCGATGTGGTCGCCGTCGGCGATATCCTGGGCGAAGTCGATGAATCGGCGGCCGGAGTAGCAGCGCCAGCGGCCCGATTGGCGGTCCCGGCCGCCGCGGCACCGGTGGCCGCCCCTGTGGCCGCCCCTGTGGCCGCCCCTGTGGCCGCCCCTGTGGCCGCCCCTGTGGCCGCCCCTGTGGCCGCCCC
>Ga0114969_10003966_pt1 | contig 11808 bp, 8 predicted proteins | sample M_130807_MF_Meta_FD_87316 | JGI IMG/M metagenome (GOLD analysis project Ga0114969, IMG submission 87316) | Freshwater microbial communities from Lake Montjoie, Canada to study carbon cycling - M_130807_MF_MetaG | ecosystem: Environmental > Aquatic > Freshwater > Lake | place: Lake Montjoie...
CTTGCCGATTTTAAAAGTAAAAAAAATGGTGGCCCTTGGATACAACTTTGTCATCGCTTACCGAATGATAAATTGCCTGTATATAAATCTATGAATGCACAAGATGGTATGCTAGATTTAAGTGATGGGACGCCAAAAAAAATTACCATAGAAGTCTTAGATACTCGAAATAACAAGAGTGCAGTGAGCTTTTTTTTACAAGGCAATGAAAATGAAAATGCTTCTTCTTGTGCACATCTTCTGCAAGCTGCAAAGAAAAATGGTTATGAAGATGCCTACCTGAAATTTACTTTGGCAGAAGATGATTTGTATGATAATATTTGTTTTTCCACTTCTGCAAAACCTTCCACACAAACGTATTCCTACTTGTATCAAGTGCATCGACCAGATGTACCGATTCATAATTATTTCGATTTAATCTTGAAACCTAAAACTATCATCCCAATTGAATTAAAAGATAAATTAGCAGTAGTGCGACAAGCCAATAGTGGTGAATCAAAGTCGAAAGGAAAGGCTGGAAAATTAGTGAATGGAAATGTAATGGTGAGCATACGCGAATTTGGAAATTATGAAATTGTAGTAGACCAAAAGCCGCCAAACATCAGCAGTTCAATCAAGGATAAACAAGTAATTACTTCTTTAAATCGATTAACTTTTACAGCATTTGATGAAACGACAAGCGTGCTAAAATACAATGCAACTGTAGATGGAAAATGGCTTCGTATCGCGCAACAAGGAAATACTTTTTATTACGAGTTAGATGAACATTTTCCTTTGGGAACACATACTTTTACATTTTCAGCAACAGATGAAAATGACAATACCAAAACAATCACCTATCAATTAACGCGATAAAAAAATAATATGGAAGTGCAATTAGAAGCAGGTCAAAAAGCACCAGCAATTTCTTTAAAAAATCAAGCTGGAGAAATGGTTTCCTTAAAAGATTTCATTGGCAAAAAAGTCGTTTTGTTTTTTTATCCTGAGGATGATACACCTACTTGCACCATACAAGCATGTAATCTGCGCGACAATTATGCCTCGCTTGTACAAGCTGGAATTGTTGTACTAGGCATTAGTCCAGATGATGTAGCGAAGCACATTAAATTTCAAAATAAATTTTCTTTGCCCTTTCCATTGCTTGCCGATCCGACCATGAAAGTCATACATAAATATGGAGTGTGGGGCGAGAAAAATATGTATGGTAGAACTTATATGGGCATCAAACGAACTACTTTTTTAATTAATGAAGATGGTAAAATCCATACCATTATCAAAAAGGTAATTAGTAAAGATCACGCGAAACAAATTTTAAAATGGTGGAATCTATAATCCCCATTTCTATCATTGAAAATTCTAAGATAGCCAATATTGCTGCTTACAAATTAAAATCCAAAACTTGCGCAATAGTATTTGGTAAAACCGTTTTCCTTCATGGTGTTTCTAAACAAGAATTCATGGCGGATTCATCTTGGCTTTGTCATGAAATCCAACATGTCATGCAATGGCGCAAGGAAGGATATATTATTTTTTTGATAAAATATATTTGGTATTCTTTGCGTTATGGCTACTACCATAATCCATTTGAAATAGAAGCGCGACATGCAGAACAAAATTTGGCTTTATTGGAAAAGGTTCATGTTATACAGTAACACTTGAAGGGAAGGCTTCGCTTGAAGCGAATCCTTCCTTAAAAAAGAAATATCTATTTAACATCCTAACTATTTTTCATCTAGTACATTTACGCTACTTAATATCTATGTATACTTATACCCATAAATTGAATGAAACCATTTATCATCTAGAAAATGGAAATGAAAATCTTGGATTCAGAATGCTGGTGGATGCTATTTTGGATACACAACAAATCGAATTCTTTCATGGCTGTATTGCCATTGCAGCTTGGCATGAAACACATGAAGAGGATACATCTACTTTCATTAGCAAAGCAAAAGAATTAGTCATAAAATTGCAGCAACATTCTATTCCTATCCTTCAAGAAAATTCTATTTTAGTTAGTGCTAAAGACATTGCAAAAACCTATCCCAAAAATGGATTTTCTCTGGGCCCAATTAGTCTTGATATTGTTGCAGGACAATTAATAGGATTAGTAGGTGAAAATGGAAATGGCAAAACCACCTTATTGCGCATGTTGTCCAAGGATTTAGCCTTATCAGAAGGTTCCATAAGCTATCCCTTCTCTACACAAAATATGGATGATTATGCATTACGTTGCAAACTCACTTATATACCTCAACGCACACCGAAATGGTTTGGCAAAGTAAAAGATAATCTTAAACTCACTGCCACACATTATGGTATTTCTCCTAGTGAAAATGAAGCATGGGTTTTGTTATTCATGATTCGTTTTGGATTATGGAAATTTAGAAATCATGCTTGGCATGAATTGTCCTCTGGTTATAAAATGCGATTTGAATTGGCAAGGACTTTTTTACGAAAACCAAAATTATTGTTGCTCGACGAACCTTTAGCCAACTTAGATATTCTCTCCCAACAATTGATTTTAGAAGATTTAAAACTATTGGGTAAAAGCTTAAGCAATCCATTAGGTATTGTATTAAGTTCACAACAATTGTATGAAGTGGAAAAAGTTTCGGATGAAGTTATTTTCCTTAAAAATGGTAAGCCTTCTAGTTTTAATCAATTAAAAAATAACCAAAGGAATACTCCACATCGTTTAATTGTAGAAATTGAAATCCAACATTCAAAAGAAGAATTAGTACAAGCATTAAAGCAATTAGAAGTCAAAGGAATAAAATTCATTGGCAGTAATTATTATATTGAAATGGAGAATTGCACTTCGAACGAATTCTTACAAGCACTTGTTCATGCGTCTATTCCAGTCCAATACTTTAGAGATATTTCTTTTTCAACTCGCCAATTTTTTCATGCATAAAATTGTAATCTGTCTATGAATTTTTATAAAAAAATAAATGCCTTTATTCTTGAACGATATCCCACGATGTGGAATACCCATTTCATTTGGATACTCTGCATCGGCCTTCTTACACACCTTCTCTATTTTGTAACTGCGTATCTAAGTTTAGATATTCATGATTTAAAACAGTACGGAATAAGTAGTTATTTTTTTAGAGGTTTAGGATTTAGCCTGTATATCATTATTGGATTAATTACGTTCATTTATTTTTCATTTAGATATTATACGCACAATCCATTTCGTCATTTCTATCCGCTTGCACCATCCTATTTCTGGAAAATATTTGCGCAACTTTTTACGCTCCTATTCGTGTATGCTAGCGTTTTTATTTCCTATGAAAATGGACTCTTATTAAAAGCAAAAAAGATAACGCCAGTTGCAACGGTGGTCCAAGAAATACAGCAAGTAAATTTGGCTCATCCTTTTCTATTCAATAACCTTAGATCTTATCATATTGAAAACAGAGTGTATCCAAAACCTTTTCCATTAGACGATGTTTCGTCCTTTGTGATTGGCCATGATAGCATCAACGATGTAGACATCAAACATGAAATTAATCACAACAAACCTTATTTACATTTTAATGGCAATGAATATCAATTTGGTAAGATCAAGAGCAAGGAAATTGATTCCTGTACATCAACAGAATATATCGATTCCATTATAGACATCTCACATGAATTTGGTATCGCCGAATATTCTTTATTCAATTTCAAAAATCTATATATCGACCAGTTCGTTGATACTAGTTTCGATTACGATAGTATTGCGCCAATTGTCTTTACCGTATACAAATCAAAAGATAAAACGAGCATCGAAAAGTACTTACAAAACTTAGTAAATATTTGTAACAAATACAATATTGGCCAAACCTTGAATCCAAGTAAAATGGCAAATGCTATTCTTACACAAGACCTGAACAATAAGGCTTTCGTAAGAACTGGGTTTTATGATTTCAGAGACCAAATAATCAATACAGAAGAAAGCAATGAAGCTGTGGCTAGTGATGATCCATCAACACCTTCCAAAATAAAATACAAAAAAGACATCTCGTATAATTATTCAGCTGACATGCGGGCTATTTCTACGCTAGCCGAAAATGTGACCACGTTAAATACAAGTATGGCATATCATGAATTGACTAAAGACTCCATGTGGGGACTTATTATTTTTGTTTTTTTCTTTACCCTATTACTCCTTCTTACCAAGTATGTACCATTGAAGGAAATACTCATTGGAATTGTCATTACAGGAATTCTATCCACCATATTAGCCTGCTCCGTTTTTATTGTTATAGAAAGCAATCATAATTACGACGCCAATCAAGATACAAAAATGCTATTCGTTTGTTTGTTGTTTGCATGCATCATTATTGCACTTGGGCTTTATGGTATTTTTTCTTCAGCTATCAAAAAATCGTATGTATTCAAATGGTTTTTACCCACGTGTATTTCTATACTTGCTGCATTACCAGTTATCTATTTTTTCGCTCATGAAATGACAGCATATAAAATTCCACAATTATGTAGTCAAGACCTAATGACAAAATACTTATTTGACCTTTCAGCTTGGCATTTTTTAGTGCTGGAATTAATAGGCGTATTTATTATTTTCAAACTCTTACGAAAGTTGCATGCGAAGGCTTCTTAGCAGGGATGTAAAATAAGACTAGCGTGCATTTACTTTTTAGACCTTACTAAAATAGCCTTCAAAATTATTTGGGCGGCACACACGCTCTCTTTCCAATTCCGCCCACTCCGAAGCGGAAGTGGTGCGGGCTTTCCATTCGATCGTTGCCGCAATACAAAGGAAGGCTTACAGCTTAATTCGATGAATGAATTTTCATAAACAAATCCTTACGTTTACCACTGCGAAAAAATCATCTTCGCTATTCTCACTTAAAAATCGTGAACACCACTTAATTATTTACGTCTATGCAAATAAAATTTACTTCCAAGCTTCTTGTATTTATGTGCTTATGCCTTTCTACAATAATGGCTTCTTGTGCCTTTTGTCTGAACTATGATTTGTTTGATTTTTTGATTGACTATGATTCGTCCACTATGTTACTGGCGCATGAATGATGCGTGTCTTTTACGTGTTGGCTTCTTGTGCCTTTTGTCTGAACTATGATTTGTTTGATTTTTTGGATTGACTATGATTTGCTCGCTCTGATACTGGCGCAAGAATGAGGCGTGGCTTTTGCGTGTTGGCTTCTTGTGCTTTTTGTCTGAACTATGATTTGTTTGATTTTTTGGATTGGCTATGATTAGTCCGCTCTGATACTGGCGCAAGAATGAGGCGTGGATTTTACGTTTTAGCTTCTTATGCCTTTTGTCTGAACTATGATTCGTTTGATTTTTTGATTGACTATGATTAAACCTGATAATCACTCAAAGAATTTTTGTTCTCCAACATTAATGAATACGCTCTTAATATCTACGAGGGGCGTTACCACCTCGCTATTCATATATCGCCTTTTCAGGGCTATTCTAATTTCGACTCCCCCTTTCTACTTTTTACTTTCGACTTTCTACTCATTACTAACTACTCAATACTAACTACTTTCTTAATCTTCATCCTTACCACTTCCAATTTGGATCAAGCTACTATTGATGCCGATACGAATACCATAAACTGGTGTTTTGAAATTGGTATATCCAGCCACACCATCTACGCGTAAGAAACGAAATATGCGATAGCCGATATTTTCTAAACCTGCTGAAACTTCTACATAGTTATGCGATTTGTCGACATAATACGTATTGGTGCTTGCTACTAAATACCATTTCAATCTTCGGAAGAGCGGAATTTTATTTGTCAACAATCCATAGAAATGATGCTCTGCATTTAGGGTTGCGTAAAAAGGTTCTATATTGCTATTGGCATAATATGGCGACAATTGAAAACTATTTAGATAAGGGGAAGCCAATATAATTTGATTACCATTGAAATGCGTATAATCCATAAATGGCACATTATTTTGATGAATAAAACCACCCATGGTAATCATGTATTTTAAAGTACCCCACAAATTCACATCCATATCATCCCACATTGCCAATTCATATTTTGAATAATCCACATTGCTAATATGATTAAGCACTGGAATGCCATATTTATACGCCGCACTAAACGTAGGATATTTAGATTCTACTGCTCTAATACGATCTGGATATTTGATATATTTCCGACCGGGTTGGTAACTCACAGTAGCAGTAAAAGAAAGCGCACGAGAAGGCGACATGTAGCCACTGCTTATTTCTTTAGGAAAATTTTCTGTGAACTCTGTATTTGATTTTTTGAATGAAAATAAATTGGTGTTCCATAATGGTGTTCTATCTTGATATTCTACTTGCCCAGTCAAACTCAAACCACTTATATATTTATAATTCGCTTTGGCTTTTGCATAATAGGCTTGGTATATTTTTAAATAATTTTGACCAACCAAAAGGGTATAGAAAGAATTAATAAAATCATTGACAGGTTCATTGTTATTATACTGAAATACATAACGACCACCACTTAAAGACAAGGCTGATTTATTGGTTTTTCCTGCGGTATATTTTAAAAGAACTTTGGCATTGAATTGTTGGTTACTCAACCCATAACGCATTCTTAATTTGGTATTAAACAAACGGTCTTTACTTATTCTTTTTTTGTATTCTATACCATATGCATAATTAAATCCTTCTATCGTATTCCAGTTCATATTGCTCAATGAAATGACAGCGGTACTAGACACAGAAGCTGATTTTTTCAAGCGCTTAGAATAGCCTTGCGTAAGGATTTGCCTGAAAGAATTTTTTTCTGGCTTTACACTATCTGCCTTCAACTTATCTACTTTTTCTATGCTGTCTTTTTTCACATAATCTGCAACTTCCTCTTTGTCTAATGGCACTGGACGATGCGTTTCCCAATACGCGGCTGTTTGATGCAAAGCAGCAGTGTCATATTCTTTAACGAATTTATTGAAAGTATTTTTTGTATCATAATTAAAAACATAATCGCTAAATACATTCACATAATTTCCTGTAATACCAAACCCAAACAATTTAATTTTTATTTTGAACGATTGATCTTTTACCATCAATATATTATTCACTGGTACAAAAACTTGCTTAATTCTCACTGTATCCGCTACATCTAATTGTGCACTTTTATCGACTTGCAAATCGACACTATGCAAACGCCATTCATTTTCAATGATATCAATAATGCCTGAAAAAAGTGGCTCAAATTTTCGCCGTGGTGTAACCTTAATCCGATTAATTAATTTTCCATCTTCCATATAAGCACTGAGCAATTCATACTTGTAACTCAGCATGGCAGTTTCGGCAATTGGAGAAACAAAACCACGAGGACTTAATTGTTCGCCAATACTTACATTGTTGTCGTAGAAATTAATAAACATTGGATCGCTAAAACCATAGCTTCCCTTATTTCCACTCACCCTTGTACTCTTCACAAAAATCTTCAATTTATCGGGACGTTTGTAAGCAACTTCTGTATTGGATTCAGACAAGGAAATGATACCACGCATTTTGTCCACTTCATCTTTCACACTTTCTTTAGTTCCATCTTCTTTTTTAGTTGAACCGCCCATCAAGCTATACAGCAAGTTGGATTGGGATACTTCATCCAATTTAAAATTTCCTTTGATATACACGTTCGCTTTAAACGCATCTATTTCTTTGTTGTAGAACGATCGTTTGGCAATCGTTTTTTTCATTATTGCATTCGCCGGATTACCTCCACTTTTGATGGTTATTTCCTTGAGCGTAGAGTTATTTAATTTCAAGGAAAAATTTTTCGTAGTAACTTCTTCTTTAATGTTAAGGTTTATTTCTTCTTTTTGATAACCCACATATTGACAAATGACAATATGCCCACCGGTTGCAATTTCAAATTGATAAATACCATCCAGATTGGTGGTTGTCCCTTTGGTTGTCCCTTTCAAATAAATACTGGCAAACGGGAGGGGCTCTCCTTTTTCGTCAATGACTTTACCTTTGAGAATGGCTGCTTGGCTTTCATAATAACAGATGGAGAATAAAATAAAGAGTAGTGTAATTTTTTGCATAAAACTTTTTTTAGAAAACAAATGTAATTATTAATTCAAATTTTTTTAATGAAATGAGATAATTGCGCAGGCTTGAAACAAATTCTTTTTGATTCTTATTTTAAACATACTATTCCTATTTTGGTGAATCTAAACATGAGATGAAAAGGAAATACTTTAGATGCACCTGTATTGCGGCAACGATAGTAGTGGAAATCCTTTTTGCTTCAAAGCAAGCAAAAAGATTGGAACGGATAGCGTGCTTGCCGCCCATGGTGTAGCATTAATTTTTTTTCAAAAAATACGCTAGTGTAAATTCGCAGCATAAATTTAGTTGTGTCCCAGTAGCGATACTAAACGAAGTAGCGTAATAAAAATCCTTCGCTTCTTTTTAAGGAAGGCTTCGTTCAGCGTTAAGACTTCGTTCGATAAATACCTATTTCTAAAAAAAGAGAAACACATTTACTATTTGCCGATTGTCCTTCTATCTTTGCCCAAATAATTTTTGTTTCATGACGCCTATTTATAAACGTGTATTGCTTAAACTATCTGGCGAAAGCTTGATGGGTGATAAAAATTTTGGTTTAGATCCGCAAATGTTGGCGCAATATGCACACGACATTAAATCCATTATAGACCTTGGTGTACAAGTAGCTGTAGTAATTGGTGGTGGCAATATTTATCGAGGCATGAATGAAAAAGAAACCGGCATAGAACGAGCCCAAGGCGATTATATGGGTATGTTGGCAACCGTGATCAATGGTATTGCCATGCAGAGTATGTTGGAAAAAGTAGGTGTACAAACTCGTTTGCAAAGTGCCATCAAAATGGATCAAGTTGCCGAGCCATTTATTCGCCGCCGCGCTATTCGACATTTAGAAAAAGGTCGTGTGGTAATATTCGGAGCAGGCACTGGTAATCCATACTTCACTACGGATACTGCAGGTTCCTTACGCGCTGTAGAAATCAATGCAGATGCGATTCTAAAAGGCACACGTGTGGATGGCATTTATGATAGTGATCCTGAAAAAAATCCGGACGCTATCAAGTATCAGCATATTTCATTTAATGAAGCCATCACGAAAAATTTGAAGGTGATGGATATGACGGCATTTACTTTATGTCAAGAAAATAAATTACCAATTGTTGTTTTTGATATGAATACCCCAGGCAATTTATTGAAGATTGCAACAGGTGATGGAATTGGTACTTTGGTGAAAGACTAGTAGGGAATAAGTCGTAAGTAGAAAGTAAAAAGTAGAAAGTAGAAAGTATTCCATCTCCGCAGATGTGTCCTCTGCAATAATCATGTGTGCGAGTATAATGTTTGTGAGGCACTGCGGGTCACGAAACGAAAGTTAGTTTTCAATTCAAATTAACCATTTACAATTTACAATTTAGCATTTTACTACAAGCTCATTGTATCTTTAAATTTCACGGCTTGTCGTCGCGAAATCTCAATTTCTTCACCACCTTGTATGGTCACTCTTAATCCGCCATTATATTGACTATCTATTTTAGTAATCATTTGTAAGTTAATAATGTGCTTGCGGTTAGCTCTAAAAAATACTCTCGGATCTAATCTTTCTTCTAAGGCGTTCATCGATTTTAAGATTAATGGTTTATTATTTCCAAAGAACACTTTCGCATAATTGCCTACACTTTCAAACAAACGAACTTCACCTAATTTTACAAACCAACATCTTTCTCCGTCTTTCACAAACACTTGATCATGTATGCCCAATGCATGGGTAGGATGATTCATTTCCCTTTCCATATTCTTTTTTACCTTTTGAATCGCCTCTGCCAAACGCTTGGTATCAATAGGTTTGAGCAAATAATCTAATGCATTATATTCGAATGCTTTAATGGCAAATTCATTATAAGCCGTTGTAAAAACAACTTGTGGTGTATGCTCTAATACTTCCAATAAATCAAAACCAGTTTTATCGCCTGGCATTTGAATATCTAAAAAGATAAGTTGCGGTTGCAAGCGCTCAATTTTTTCTATCGCATCTTGCACATTTACAGCCTCTTCTAAGATGTCAATTTCTGGAAACTCTTTCAAAATTTTTTTTAGTTCCGAACGTGCTAAGCGTTCATCATCTACAATTATTGTTTTTATCATTTGGGTAAAGTTTTAGGATGAGGTATTAAAATAGTTACGATTACTTGTTTTTGTTTTTGCTGCATATCTATGCTCGCATCATTGCCACATAAATACACCAATCTTTGTTTAGTGGCATGGAGTCCAAAACCCAGACTGTTTGCATCTTTTGATGATATATCCAGTTTTCCGGTATTGCCAATTTGTATGCATAATTGTTGCGTATTGTCTATTTGCGTTTGAATGAAAATAGTTCCTCCTTCTTCTGATTTCGCTATACCATGTTTAATCGCATTTTCAACCAAAGTTTGTAACATCATGGTCGGAATTTGATAAGCCAAAGTATTCGTCCCAATTTCCTTTTCAATGTGCAGTCTTTCTTCAAATCGTATTTTTTCCAACGCCAAATAATCATCCACCAAACTAAGTTCATTAGCGAGAGTATCGGTTGGTTCTTGTTTCGTAATCGAGTTTCGTAGAATATTTGAAATATGTGTAATCGCTTCACGAGCTTGTCCAGGATTTTCATCTATCAAAGCGCGAATACTATTAAGTGCATTAAAAATAAAATGTGGTTGCAGATTAGAACGTATTGTTTTTATTTCTAAATCTTTCATTGTCGATTCCAAAGTGAGTTGATGAATAACATTATTTCTGTTTTTTTCTACATTACCCCAAGCAAAATAAATAAGGCTCCAACATCCGAACAGTAAAAACACGGAAATGATAGAGCCAAATAAACTAGCAATTTTTAAAGAGTGAAAGGATTCTCGATATAAAAAAAATGTAAAGGAATAATAAAATAAAGTGTAGATAACCGTGACAATCAACAATGCCAAAATAACTTTTTGAACCAATTGCTCTGTACTTAATTTTATCCATTGATGTTGTAAAATGTAATTTCTAAATTGATGGGAAATATACAATCCAGTGCTTGCCAAGAGTAAATTAATCACCACAACAGGCGTCAACAATTCTTTGGCAATATAGGCGACGTAAATATTCAACAAGGCAAATATTGACCAGCCCGTGATTTGAAACATCCAATATTTTGAAACATGCAGCACGTCACAAATATACAAGTTGAAATTACTGCTGCATCTAGTTTTTGATAAAAGGGTTTTAATGAGGATTAATGTTGTGAGATGATTGCACTTGCATAAATAGATGCAACAAGTATAGATACACTTCTTTCTCCGCAGAGTCTCCGCCTCGGGACTCTGCGGTTTAGTTGAACATAAGGTGAAATTCCTAAGCCGCAGAGTGCCTCATAAGCATTATGCTCGCATACAAAATTAGAGAAGAGGACACATCTGCGGAGATGGAATAAAATTCATGCCTCGAAGAGTCTCTGTATCAGGACTCTAGGGTTTAGTTGAATGGAAACTGCAGTCTTTCTCCGAAGAGTCTCCGCCTCGGGACTCTGCGGCTTAGTGGAACATAAGGTGAAATTCCTAAGCCGCAGAGTGCCTCACAAGCATTATACTCGCATACAAAATTAGAGAAGAGGACACATCTGCGGAGATGGAATAAAATTCATGCCTCGAAGAGTCTCTGTATCAGGACTCTAGGGTTTAGTTGAATGGGAACTGCAGTCTTTCTCCGCAGAGTCTCCGCCTCGGGACTCTGCGGTTTAGTTGAATATGAAGTCAAAATAGGACTCTAAAAAAGATGAATAAA
>Ga0114969_10003967_pt1 | contig 11807 bp, 2 predicted proteins | sample M_130807_MF_Meta_FD_87316 | JGI IMG/M metagenome (GOLD analysis project Ga0114969, IMG submission 87316) | Freshwater microbial communities from Lake Montjoie, Canada to study carbon cycling - M_130807_MF_MetaG | ecosystem: Environmental > Aquatic > Freshwater > Lake | place: Lake Montjoie...
AATATTATGTATTAATAAGTTATTTGCAAAATATGTGTTATTTGCAGTTACGTCAATACTGACTACTGAAGTCAACTCATCAACTCTTTCAATACTTTCAATATCTACCCAACCTTTATTTATATCAAAAAGTTTATATCCAATTTGTAAATCTTCCGTTTTTACAAATTTTGAAATACCATCTATTTTACAAAAAACAGGATGTTCATATGTTATTTTCAATTCCCCATCGTTTATATCATAGTAATAATAATACACATCTTTTATCAATTTTTTTATTGAACTCATAGATTCCGAATATTTGAAATCATTTGTTTCAAAATCTAACCAGGCTTTTTCCTCATCTGATAACCCATCTATATCGTAGTTTTTTAACAAATCACCCTCTTCTAAATCTTCTACTAATTTTTCAGAATCATCGTACATTAATACTTTTGTACCATATACTAAACAATTATTTACATTACAATTACATGGTCTCTGTGCATATTTATAAACTAAACAACCGGTATCTACTTGTGTACCTGTACATCCTGTGGATGATACTGCATAAGCTGAAAATGCAATTTGTGAATCACATGCCAAATCACCAATGTATCCAGTATATTGTGTACCATAATTACAAGTTTGGCCTTGAATTTGAACAGTTTGTGTACCATAGTTATTACCACTACAAACATACCACTCTATCCAATAACTTGCATTTGTACTAGCAGTTCCACCTGCAGGCCTTGTTACAGTCCATTTTATATAATCACATGTTGGTGAATCGTATATGTCAGATGATACACTTCCAAGTTCTCCTGCAGATACACTTGTATACGAACGTGATGTAGAAGTCGTCAATACATTTCCACTACTATCTAATAATCTTACTCTATAATATTTTGTTGTGTTATTGATTGTTATAAATGCATTATATAATGTACTAGATACAATAGAAGTATATGTGTATGCTGTATCGGTAAATGTAGAATTATCCGTACTTTCTTGAACAGTTAATCTATATGCTGTTTGAATTGTACCCGTAGTATAATTAACTAATATTCCACCACATTGACCTGTTTCAGATGTATAAGTTACCGTATTTACAGCAGCTGCTGTTTTATATCTAAAATAATATTTTACTTGGTCTGTTGTACTTGCACTACTTTTTTGACCTGTAACTGTTATTAAAACTTCCGTATCATATTCTGAAACTGTTGTAAACCAAAAAGCAATAAGGCCATTTGCTAAAGTTGTTGGTGCTTCACTTGATGAATTTTTAATATCTGTATAAGCATCTGCATCACCATTACCTTCCCAATGGTACTCATTAAGTCCACCATACGTTATTGGGGAATTTACTAGTTTAACTCTAGACATATTTACACTACCCGCCGTTGAAGTAACAGTTAAATATGCACCAGGAAAACTAGCTAAACTACTATCACCTAATAAATCTATTAACTGAAATCTACTTGCATACCCACGATATGCAGGTAATGTAACAGCTGCAATATCGGTAGCTGAAAATGTAAATAAAGTATATTGATCTATCTGTAAATACTTTCCTGAAAAAGCTCCTTGATAATAAATATCAGCTCTATTATTAGTATCAGTAAGCCTCATAGAATAATCAAAATCTCTTGTTGTAAATGCAGTTCCTGTTTTTGTAGTTACAGTTCCCCAATCATCTGTCACAACCACTCTTATATATGTTGTTCCAAATGTACCTGGATCATATAAATCTCCTGATATATCCGTATATGTACCATTTAAACTAGTTGACCTTTGATATTTATATGTTGTCCCATCCGTATCTCCCAATGTTACTGCACCATCTGGGCCACTTAAATTACTTGTCCAAGTACCACCAATGTATGATATAAGTGTACTACCAGGATCAGTAACTGCAGTTATAGTTCCACCTATTGTATCAAGTCTTCTACCTTTTACTGTTATAACTTGAGCAGTACTTGCCACCGAACCATTTGCATTTCTGGTTAATGTATAATTTCCAGAAGTACCTGAAACCGTATATTCAAATGCATTAAAAGTATACGAATATGTTCCTCTTGTTGCTTCCTGACGAGTGTAGGTAACCATTGGAAATACTTTTCTACAATAAGTCGATGCAGTAGTAGTTCTTAAATAATTAACCCCATCAAAAGCCGCGTTTCCGGTTATTTGTATGTTACCATAACTCATTGTACCAACTCCAACATAGGCATACCAATACCCACCCACTCCGGCAGATGTAAAAGGAGGGCCGTATGATGTAAAAGTTGCATATAGTTGAAAATTTACAGCTCTAACTGCATATGCATTTATTCCTATTAAACTACCTGTATCAGTAGAAATCACACCACCCTCACGATCAATCGATACAGTTGCAGTAGTCAATTGGTGGTAATATCTTAAAGAAGCCGAAATGTTATATGTCAATGTTGCGTATACATAAGCCGTACCCGTTATAGTTCCTCCACAATCATTTACATCATATAATGAAAATGCAGCAGAATCAAAAGAAGCTGCAGAATCCGATATACTTGCATCCGATAAACTTACAGGAGAAACATCTGCTCCTGATGGTTTTGTAACAGTATACGCCGATGAAATTTTAGTAAAGTTTCCACTACTTCTACTAATTCTTGCAACAACACTTTGTACTTGTGATAATGTACCACTAGATGGAACTGCAGATAAAGAATATCCATAACCTTGTCCTGCATATCCATAAACTGTTACACTAGTTTCACTAAAATCCGATTGAGTATATGTACCACCTGATGCCTTTACATGATAATACCACGTTTGATCTGCAGAAGGTGCAGTATAAGAATGTGATGATGTATAAGTTCCACTATTTATATTTGTATATGTTCCTCCAGTTTCAACTTTGTATTGAAAACTACTATAAGTAAATGTTGCACTTAAACTATAACTTAATGAATTAGAAGCAGAATTGTAATATTGATTATTGTTCCAACTTGCAGCCAATGCAATTTGAGTTGCATTAATTTTATATTGAGTTGTAAATGATTTTGTAATACTATACCCATTGCCATCAGTAACGGTTACAACGTGAGAAGCGGTGCCATCATTTACAGATGTTGCAGGGTTGTTAACTGTTATTCTTAATACATTTGAAGATGGTTTTGCACCTGAAGCTGATACGGTACTATCAGTAGTTACGGCTGTTACCGAAGAAACACTAAATGAAGTATCTGCAGTACCACCGATTGCAACACTACCATCAAATGTCCTATTTGCTCCTGTTAATAAATCCGTTTGATCGGCCAGTGTAATAATACCCTTTTGTGCAATTAACACCTCACCTGTTTCAGTATAACCTGATAGATATTCCGTTGTACCATCACTCCTTCTTGATCTTACTCTTGCTTTTATATATTGTGCATTTGCAGTTTTTCCGGCAATAGAAACCGTTGGTGTTCTACTTGTTCCATTAGAAACCATTGAAGTCCATGCACCATATGAACCACCATTATCTTTTACCGCATAATCAATATCATATCTTAATGTTGTTCCACTAGTTCCTGCAGTTAAAGCAGTAACCGAAACTGCAAATGTCTCCGTACCCGTTGTGTATGTTGCAGAAATGGAAGGAGAAATCATTGCAACTGTAACAGTAGACGACACATCATGTCTTATACTACTATTACTTGTCTGTGATATGGCAACTCTGTGAGTCTTTGAACCCAACGATGAATAATAAACTGTAGGATTTGCCGTAGTACTTGTTGAAGGTTGTGTACCACTTAAAGTCCAATCATATGTTATTGCAACCGAATCTGTATTATTTGATATTGCAGATGTAATTGTATAATCAACATATGGTTCTGGTGATGAATTTATAGAAGCAATTGAAACTCTTATAGGTGGCCTAAATGTAGTAGGTGTATTTGTTGCAGTATCAAATGTTGGTGATTTTGAATCTTTAACTATAATATCAAATGCATCCGCAGTTGTTGTTGATGCATTACTAAAAGTTGTAGTATTTGCTCCTGCAGTACCATATCCCGCTCCGTTAAAATTATAATAATATGGTGTAACACCACCCACTGCAGTTACACTAAAAAAAACTGAACCTGTTGTATAATTGTAAGTTCCTGCACCTGTAAAAGATGGGGATGTTGCAACCGATGTGATTACTAAATCGGTTGGATAAATATAAATTGATGTAGTATCTTCCGCATATCTATATGGTATATCATTTGTTGTTAATAATAATCTAAAATAATTTGTTTGATTTGGATATAGTATTCCATCATATGTGTTATAAAAATCTATGGTTGAATCGGTTACATTACCATTATATCCTGTATAAGTTGCTAAAAGTATTTCATTATTTCTAGCTGAGTTATCCGCTAAGTATAATTTAATACTATAACCTGTACTTGTAACACCCGTTGTTGTAAATGTAATCAATACTTCTTTACCAACATTGATATTACTATTATCCGATATTGTACTTATTGCAGTAATTAAAATATTAGGAACCTTACCATCAAATTCATAAAATTGATATTGGTCATGTATAGGTCTTGCACCTGTCCCACTAATAGAACCAACCGTATCGGGAACATGTCTATATACAGTTTGATTGATATCACCTGTTAAAAATATATTTGCCAAATCAGAACCACTAACTAAACTTGTTGGATTACCACTTGCATCAACATTTTTACCAGCACTTCTAGCTAAACTTTTTATTTTAATGTTTGACGGCATTACTTAGAACCATTTAATTTATTTTCCAAATTTTTAATTCTATCATTTTGGTTTTGTATCATACCAACCAATATAGGTATTAATCCAATATAATTAATTGTCATATACTTACCAAAAACCTTTTTCCTTGTTAACTCAGGAAAAACTTTTTCAACTTGTTGTGCAATTAATCCGTAATGTTTATGTTTTTCTTCATCACTTATCCAAGAGTAAGTTACAGGAACCAATTCTTTTAGTTTTAAATAATCCTCATCAGTAACATTTTTTATATTTTCTTTCAATCTTTCGTCAGATGCACCCGCAGTTGTGAAACCCACGATATCACCCGTTGAGTGTATTTCACCAATATGTTTCCAGTACCCAGCGGAGTTCATATTAAAAGTAGATGTTGAAGGTACAAGTGCCGTTCCTCCTGAATCAAATCCTTTAATAGAAAATGCATTTACTTCTTGGTTGGTATCAAATACAACCTGTATACCTGTTGCGGTAACTTCCACAAATTTAGATACTGCAGATAAACTCACTTGAGTGGCCTGCATTTCTATATTTTTAATTTTACATCTATAATCCAAAGCTCCATGGATTGCATATATAAAGTTTATAGCGTTACCACTGCCCCCAATTGGAGCGTAGTTGTGTGATACTATATTGTTTGATAAATAGTTTTTATATTGTTCAATACTAAATGTAATAAATTCATCCCCATCGGATTGAATTTGAGAAATATCTTCAACAACTTCTTTAACAATTAAATCACCATTTTTTACAAATAATTCCGTAAAACCTTTTATTAAATCTTTAACATTTATTTGTTCGCCATTTTCTAACCAAAAATTATGTGAATCCGATACATATACTTCGTTTCCACCCACTTTTATAAAATAATAATTTTTATATAATTTATTATATTTAATCGAATAAGGCCTAAACCCAAATTTACCATTTTCCTCATCCCAAATTTTTAATAAATCAGTATCTAATACATCTTTAGCTATTTTAAAACCACTATCGGTTTCAATTAAAGTATCCCATCTAACTGATAAATACGGACCAGATGCCGTATATGTTGCAGTAGACCAAAATGAGGCTGCATAGGCATCACGTATGGTATTTGTAATATTTGTTGCTATTGCAAATCCGGTATTATATCCAGTTGCTGGTACAGTAATAGCAGATGTTAATGTATATTCTGAGGTTTCTATATAATCGGTTGAAGTAATTGGCCTTAAATATGCAGAACTACCAATTGTGGATATAGTAGGAACCGATGTGGTTGTATCGTATGTTGGATTTAATTGATACAACGTTGTTGCATCGTAACCAATTTCTTTTGTAACACTATTAACAGAACTAAATCCATTTTTACTTATTGTAAAAGATGGTTTAAAAGAACCATAAATGGAATTTCTATAATCAAGTATAGGATTAGAATCTCCTGCATAATTTGTTAATAAATCAGTATATGCATTAGATACACCACCACCTTGATCTCCTTGTGAATTCTCATATCCACCACCGGCTTCTAATATCCATCTATATGAATTTGCACTATAACTATACCAATCATTATATAATTGTTCCCCAACAGGAGTACCATAATTAAAATAATCATAATTCCAATTTCTTAGTGCATAATAATCATTGGTAGTATTTTGGCCATGTACAAATGTACATACTCTTGAACCACCATCATATCCGGATTCTAATTTAAATCTAAATTTAAGTTTTAATGTCAAATTGTAGGTAGCACTTGCCGTTAAATTTGGAAATGTCTGAGGTGAGGAACTTAATACTACAGTACCTGGAGTTGCAGACATGCCTATATATAAAGTATCCGCACCAAATGTACTTGTTTCCGAACCATTGGTATTAATTGATACCCAAGATGATGCTGCATTACTTGATACACCACCTGAAGTACTAAAACTGGTTGATAATTTGTCTTTAATTTGTACAGTAGATGATGGCCCTTGAACCGATATCTGTGAGTTAGAAGAATCTAAAGATACCCTTGTATCCCCTGATGTATTGTATTTATATAAACCACCACCGGTAATGCACCATCCACCAATATTACCAGCTTGTGCACTTATTGTTGTTGCAAATATGGAACCTGATATTGAAGCATTACTAGCATACATTGAACCATCTAATCCAACGGAAAATGGCCTTATACCATTTAAAGGTGTTCCCGCTACAATACCTGCACTTCCGGAAATTACAACCCCATTTAATCCACCCGCAATAATTCTTCCGTTTATTGAATCCAAAACAATACTACCACCTGTCAATGTACCATTATCCAAAGACCAACCACCAATACTACCAGCTGTTGATGTTATCTTACCCCCAATTTCAATTACATCGGCCCCTGCAGAATTATATTTAAAATAACTACTACCACTTGCAAAACTAACAACGATATTTTGTGCAGATCCCGTAACACCCAAATAAATTCCGTTTGCTCCAAAACTTTGTACAGCTTGACCTACGGAAATATACGGTTTATCAGTAGCACCATATAATGTTATATTTGCATTTCCAGAAGCATTTGTTCCGACATTTAATGTTTTTTTAACATAGGAATCTTCCGAAATCATTATTTTAGCAGCAACAAAATATGAATCAGTTCCCAATGATTGCCAAGGACCTGAACCTGGATAACCCGTTGAACTATTTGTATTATTTGTTGAAGTATGTTGTGCAGTTACACCATAATATGTGTCTCCTGATCCTGCATTATATAAAACAACATCTCTTCTACCCAAAGCTCCTGTTGAATAATAATAAGTTGTACCACTTGCCCAAGGCCCTCTAAATATAACACCTGGTCCAATTGCACCATCCGTTCCTGCCGTACCTTTTTGTGATTTTGTTGCAGATACTAAAATTTGTTGATTGCCAGTAGTACCTTCACTATCCGTATAATTAATTGTTATACTAGCCGATGCTTGTGTATTTGCATCTGCAATTGTACCCAATGTTAAAATGTTTGAAGATATACTTGGTGTTGATGTAAAACCACTACTACCGGCAACAGTTGCAGATGTAAATACACTTGATGCACCTTCTAATGCAGATAATGCAATACTTGATAAAATTCCAGTTTGAACATTACTTGCATTTGATGCAACCGCTTGTGATTGTGGTGATGCAAAAATATTAATTGTTGGTGCAGCTTTTTTAACTTTTGATAATGTTATTGTATCATATAAAGTTCTTGTTTGATTTTCACTATCCGTTACACTTGCACTTACAAATACATTAGTTGCGTTAGTCGAATTTCCTAATGTCTTTCCATTCAATGTTACTAATCCAGTTGCTGCAGTAGTAGAAATAGAAGCTACATCCGATGAGTTTGCAACTAACGTTGTTATGGTTTTGTTAGTAGTTGCATTATCGTATGTTTCAGAAACCACAACCGTAGAATTAGAAAAACTATCAACCTGTGCACCTGTTGATTTTGCAGATACCGATTGAGCTTTTGGATTGATTGATATGTTTAATAATGGTGCAGCTTTTTTAGCTTTTGAATATGTTACATCTTTTGTTAAAATGGTTTGAGTACCTCTACCATCTTGATAAACGGCCTTTAATTTTACCGAACCACTATCAGCGTCTAATCTTGTAATATAATAAGTTCCACTATTTGTAATTATTGCACCCGTTACTCCTGCAGATGAAGATATACTTGCACTAAACGTATTATTTGCAATTGGTGATGCATTTGTTATTGAATCACTTCCAACATTTATAGATAAGGATCCAGTTGTTGCAAGAAACGATGCAGATGCCACAAATCCAGTTGAGAGTGCACCTAATGTTGCATTTTCATTACTTACATTTAATGCAACTTGTGATTCTGCCACTACCGGAGTTATTGTTATAGTATCGGAATAAGTTGCACCATTTAAGTCAGTTGCAGAAAATGTGTAAGTAGTTGTGCCATATGAATAAAGATATGAACTTCCTGCTAATGAATATGCTTGAACACCCGTTCCACTATTATTAGAACCAACTGTTAAGTTGGGCCCACTACCACTTTTTGTAACTGTAATTGTATTTGTTGTACTTCCTAAATTATTTCTTTTAACATCTATTGTTATAGATTGACCCGTTGGGTACAAGTTTGTATCAGTCATTTTATAAAAGAACTGATTTGCATTTGATGTTGCGTTTAAGTTTTTACTCTTATCTCCTTTTAAAACACCTTCTATTTGTACAGAGGAACTAAATCCATTTTTTGTAAAGATATATGTTCCAGTATGTGTATTTGATGATGGAGTATTATATGACCAACTAGCAGCATTTGTTCCTTTAGTTAAAACATCCTCATCATCCGTACCACTATACAATCTATAAGTTTGTTGTGTAGATTGGCCAATAGTGTTTGTGTCAATCAAAGTTAATTTTGGCAAATATGAACCAGATACAATTGATAAAGATCCACTTGATATGTTTGATGTTAATTTTACATCAATATATTCATATGTTTGTGCAGATGCATTATTATTATCTGGATCATAAACGAACTGATTTCTACTTGCTATTGCAATAAAGTTTTGACCATCTAATCCATCTCTACCAGTTGAACCTTGATCTATTCTATAAATGTTTACAAAATCAGAAACATCTTCACAAGAAGCGGTATATAATACCCTACTAACCACAACACTATTAAGTGAACCCGTAAAATTACCAACAGTTAATGTTGCTGAAGTATCGGTTACATTTGTTAATAATCCAGGATAAGTTCCACCCGCATATAATGATGGTGATAAATATCCACCTGTTGCATCAAATGCAGCAGATACAAATAAAACTGAACCTGTTAATCCCGTTTTGGTTATATCAAATGTTATAATTGTAGTTCCAGTTGGAGCTCCCGATCCTGAAAAACTAAATAAATTTGAACTTGGTACTACTGATAATGTTTTTTTAACAACCGTATCCGTTCCTGCTGAATATGTTATTTTTTTTTCTAAGGTAACAGGTACATAATTATTATTTATGTCATAAAATTCAAATTTAAAATCATATGTATCATTATTTACTTTAGTTGGTATGTTTAAATTAATAGTTAATTCATTTGGAGAAAAATTTGTTTCTTGTGAGGATCTTAAACTTATATTTGATAATTGCCAATTTCCTTGATGTATTGCAAATATAAGTTTACCAGTACCATCCATATCTGGTTTAAAATTAATTTGTTGTTTATCAAATTTTTGAAAAGTATCATTAATAGTAAAACTACCTATTGATTTACCTAAAGGAATTGTATTATCCGAATTTACAAAAGAAGAACCACTCAAATAAACTTCCAACTTTGATGGTAAAAATGCCGAAGACGATAGTAGTGGTGTAAAATCTAATTGATATTCCGTATTTTTCAAAAAATCTAAAGAAGAAGAATAATAAAATAATTTTTGTGGATAATCATAAATATTTTCCACACCCTTATCATTCAATTTTACAGAAGCTGCTAATGTTGTATTATCATAAAGTTTTGTATACGTTGTTGAAGAATCGTAATCTTTATATTGCCAAAAATCATTTATTAAAGCTTGTGATATAAATTGTCCTACTCTTGTTGAAATACTTCCACTATAAGAATCTACTAATAAAATTTCATTTGATTCCAATTGAATATCTTCAATTAAAGTATAATTACCTATATCCGCTTTTCTTTTTCCAAATATTTTTAAACGATTTAAATCACCACTAAATGTTTCTAAATCTGTTAGTTTTATTTTAGCAAAAGAAGAACTTATTGTAGAATTACTTAAAGTAATACTTTGATTATATGGTAATGTAAACGAAGCTGATGTAAAATTTTGAACAATTTGTAATGAATTTATATCATTTGATGATGTTTCATAATATGGCGTAGTTGCCAATATTTTAGTAGAATTAACTACATCTTTTATTATGGTAGAATATTCTTGATTTAAACCCGTAATGGTTATAGTTTCTCCTTCCATTGATGATGAAAAAATACTACCTGTCGTTTTTAATTCATATATCGTATCACCTTTAAATTGTTTAAAATTAGATAATTCCGTTGGTTGAATTGCATTACCATTTATGCTTCCACTTATAGTAACTCTATTGACCGTTCTATTATAGATTGGTAAAATTGTTTCCGTTATATCTACTTTTGGCCTGCGATAAAATCTTATTTTAGTTGTATTTGCAAGTAATGGGTTTACATTAATCACACCTTGCCATCTTACATTATATTGACTTACCCAATTCTCTGGAATATCAGTTATAAACCCATTTGCATCCTCATATTTAGATAATTCTCCTAATATTGTAATTGTACAAGGCCCGTATGAAGTATCAGGATAAACATAAACGGCAACAACTTTGGAAGTGCCCTCATAATATTCAGGAATACCTTCTCCTGGTTCGTTATAAATTATATTTCCCTGAGAATCTTTTATTTCTATTTTTACAATAGTATCAGATACCAATTCAGATGAACCTTGAATTAAGAATGCATTTTTACCTCCAGTAAATGTGTCAGGTAATTCAGTAATACCAAAATATCTACTATTAGGATTGGTATCTTCTACTAAGACATTAAATCTTTCTAAATTTTCTGGGAATAAAGTCTTTTTAAGAATAGCCATTTATCTTTTACATAAATATTCCTAAAAAATAATAATACAATATTTATCTAAAGAAAACTAATATACATTATATAATACTAAAGAAAACTAAATAATTTATGAAATACGCAATGTTACAAATCAAAAAAGAAACCCATGAACTTCTCAAAAATTATTGTGAAGAACACGGGTTTAAAATGGGTAGTCTAGTTGAAAATCTAATTAAGAAACACGTCGGTGTCTCAAAACCACAATCTAGTGTGTTGAAGGCTGATAAGGTAGTTCTTAGAAATCAATCTTACTAAACCCATTTACTTTTTTTATTTCTATCAATCCATCAAGGATATATCTCATTTGTTCTAAGTGAAAAATAACACAAATGAAATCAAATTGAGTTTTAAGATCTTGAATAATCATAAATAAAGCTGATAAATTATCTGCGTCTAATGCTCCAAATCC
>Ga0114969_10003968_pt1 | contig 11807 bp, 13 predicted proteins | sample M_130807_MF_Meta_FD_87316 | JGI IMG/M metagenome (GOLD analysis project Ga0114969, IMG submission 87316) | Freshwater microbial communities from Lake Montjoie, Canada to study carbon cycling - M_130807_MF_MetaG | ecosystem: Environmental > Aquatic > Freshwater > Lake | place: Lake Montjoie...
ATATTTTATTTTTTATTTTTTATTTTTTATTTTTTATTTTTTATTTTTTATTTTTTATTTTTTATTTTTTATTTTTTATTTTTTACTCTCCCCCACAAAACAGCATATTCATATTTTTCACCTCGGGTTTATTATCATCGTGTTGAAACAATTTCCAAATAAGTTCATTGTCGCGAAACCGCACGCTATAGTCGTGTTGCAGTTTATTCCGTCCCACTCGTCCCATGGACTGAATACATTTCTCCTGACTCATATAACCCAAATCCTTGCTAATATACCCATGACAAAACTGATAATTCGTCCCATAAATATAATCGGTTGACGCAATAATCAAATATAATTTCTGCTCTTGTGCCAACACCTTCATAATTTCAGTATATTTAATACTTTTATGACTAGCAAACACCCCGATACCCATCAATAGCAAGAGTTTCCAACTATCATCCACGTCATCAATCAGCATAATCTGCTCCACCACCAGTTCGGAAATGGTGCTGGTAAAGGGTTTATTATGTTCAGTGATTTGCGCATTATAGGCATGCTTATAAAGGTGATCCTTTGTGTTGGGTACAAACACCGGATTCAACATTGCCGTTTTAATTTGTGACTGCAGTTCTTCAATCTTTGCCAATTCTTTTTTTATTTCTGGATCAATGCGTTCATCGTTATCCGTTTTCTTCTTTTCTTTTGCTTCCTTTTTTTTAGCAGAACCCGTCTCCATTTCTTTTTGTAGAATACTTATTTCTTCATTGAGTGCCGTGTTGAATTTAATCACGCTCATTATTTTATTGATGACAATTTGTGGAATTTGCGCATTTTGAATATAGAATTTTGCAATCTTTTCCACATCGTCTGCCAAGAAAATCGTGGGACCATCTGTCAACGAGTGCGCGTCGGTGGTGACTATATTAATATTGGATTTTTGTTTCTGTTTGCGTTGAGTCGTCATGTACGCGTATATATCTTGCCACGCTTCCGGATTCAAATTTCCGAGTAAATCTAAATAATAGTTTTTAATATTTGCCATCGTAATAGATTCACTATTTGGAAAGTACAATTCCATCGCATAACGCCGATTTAATTGTGCTGTTTTATTCACATAGAGGATAAATTTAACTGCTTCATCCAAGTCAATATAACGCAACAAGGTTTTGAACTTTTTACAATGTGCGACCACCTCTACTATTTTAGCGTAGTCCGCATATAAATAATGCGGCATTTCTACAAACCCCTCACGATTAATGATGGGAATGGTTTTCTTACAATCATAACTGATTATTTCGTGAATATTTGTCTCGGCACTTGTGGTGGCAAATTTCTCTTTGAAATGCGATAGTGTTTCCCCCAGTTCATCTTTCTGAGGCAACGTTGCCGACGACAAGACAATATTGGGAATCAGATTCTCCGACCAATTCTTTTTAATGATGGGGTGAAATTCGTGATCAGGATAATCCATCGTAATGGTCGGTTCATCCCAGTAGAGAATAATTTTTTCTTTCGGGTTAAAGGCGAGCATATAATACATGGCGGGCAAATAGGATTGAATATCACTTATCATTATTTCAACCTTGTCGCCGACCGAATTATCTACTTTACCAATACCACCCGATTTCTGATTTATAGTGTAATCCTTGGCAGCAAAATAATGGAGGCGAATATCTTCCGCACTATTACATCCGAAAGCAAATGCCACTTTTTTGCCGGTTGAAATGGCACCTTTTGCCAATGCCAAACCCACATGCCGTGCCGCACAAACAAAGATAATCTTATTGCCTTCCGATAGACCCAGAGGCGATAGCGTTTTACCGGTACCAGTCGGCGCAATATACAGCACAATCTTTGCGGTCGGTTGTTTACAAATGCTGAACAACTTTTTCTGATGGTCATACAAACTTTCATCGGCGTATTTCAGTAAATAGTCATTCTTTTCTATACTATCTTGCGCTATAGATAGGAGTACTTTTATATCTACTTCGGATTCCAACGCGCCCAGAATCGATTGTAGTATCCCTTTCAATGTAATATTAAACAACTCTACATTATACTTGATTAATATCGCAAGAGTATAATAATAGTATAACCATTTTGTGTGGTTGATCGAACCCTTTGCTTTATTCGCCCGGCATTTAAAACAATTGTCTAGCAAATCTAGAAGAACAAATTCAAACATATTTTCTTTATTGTCGTTTATTTGGCGCTCGGTATTACTCATACGAATAATATCCGCTTTTTTCATTTTATCACTATTGGATGTAATCGTCGGTACATTCTTAATACTATATTTTTTGACCAACGCGGCAAGATATTTCTGAATAAATTGTACATAGGTGTAATTATCGATTTGCTCATTATGGGCAATTTTCATATATTTCAAGAGCGTCTGCGTGTAATTGCGCACAATATTCACATTCGTATATCCGTCTTTGATGAGTTCAATAATACGCTTTTCATCACTGGAAACGGGGATTTCAATGCTGTTCCATTCTGATTTAGTCAGTTTACGTTGAGTAAGATCCATTTCTGATGTGTGTGATTTAAGCAGGTTATCTATATATTATCGTGTTCTTTTTATTTCAATTTTATCGCAATTGCGCGAACAATTGCGCTTGCGGTCGCGGCAAGGGGGCGATGCCCCCAGCAATTTTACTCTCAATTGCACAAGTATGATTTACACTTGCGGATGCCATAATAAAATAACAATTGCCGCCCCTCCGGCGACCGCAAGCGCAATTGCGAATAAAATTGAATTTAATAAAACATAATAAATAATAAGTAACTATATATATTAATTAAAAATGGCATCTACATTTGCAACTCCTATCACTGATATGTTTGTAAATAAATTGTTTGCTCTAGGTGAATGTGCCACGGATAAATTCAACCATATTATTTCACATATACAAGATAACTTTATTCCAAAGAAAAAACCTGTTATTATTTCGATTGAAGGCAATATTGGGTCGGGCAAATCTACTCTTTTGAAGAATCTTAAAGAATTTTACAATCCAGAAAATCAGGCAAAAAATTGTAAAAACCTCTCCATTTGTTTCCTGGATGAACCCGTAGAACTATGGAATACCATTAAAGATTCCAATGGCGTAACCATTCTGGAAAAATATTATGACAATATTGAAAAATATGCCTTTGCGTTTCAAATGATGGCGTATATTTCCCGACTATCTCTGTTTCGTAAGGCACTCCAAGGCAATTATGACGTCATCATAACTGAACGTAGCATTTATACGGATTTTTATGTATTTGCGCAAATGCTCTATGATGATAAGAAAATAGAAGAGATTGAATTTGTCATTTATAAAAAGTGGTTTGATGAATTCATCGACGAATTGCCCAAAATCAATTATATTTATATTAAAACTGACCCTGACATAGCACATCAACGTGTATTGAAACGTTCACGGCAAGGCGAAACAATTCCTTTGGAGTATTTGGAAAAATGTCATTCGTATCACGAAAAATGGTTGAAAACTATTGACAGCAATAAACGCGTCTTTGACGCCAATTGCGATATTACAAATGACACGGAAATGTTGGATAATTGGTTGGATCGTATAAATTATTTTATCCAAAGGGCACTGCCCGCCTGATACTTTTTAGGAAAAAGTGTTACAAAAAATGAGGGGGAAAAATTTTAAAATCTGTTTATAATATATAAATAATGTTTAAAAAATCTAGACGTTCAATAAAACGAACAAAAAACATTAAAAAGAAAAACACAAAACGAACAAACATTAAAAGAAGAAAAACACTAAAAGGTAGTGGGAAAAAAGAAAAAGGACAATATCAGCATATTACGTCACTTGCTAAATCTACAATTCCTTTTTCTTATGCTACTTTAGGATATCCAAGAATTGGAAGAGACAAAGAAGCAGCTGAAAAAAGACAGACCGAGATTAGAACGATATTCAAGGAAAAGAGGGATATAGAGGCGGTAGCAGAAGCGAAAGCAGCAGCAGAAGAAGCAAAAGAAGCAAAAGAAGCAGCGAAAGAACTATTAGCGACAAAAAGAAAATGGTTTGCGGATTCGAAAATAAGAGAAAAGATGGAAAGGGAGATAGCACAAGCAGAGAGGGATGCACAATACAGAGCAGATCAAAATGCGGAATTTGATAAGCGACATTTGGAAAGACAAGATTGGAATGCGAATAGTGATAATAAAGCTAGAGAAGCATTGTATAGAGCAACAATGTATAGATCTCCGTAGAACTTGATTTATTTTTTTATCAATATAATAATATTTTTTATCAATATAATAATATTTTTTATCAATATAAAAATATTATTTTTATTAAATCAGTATAAATAGTTGCCAACAATACTACTATTATCCAATTTAAAATGAAAATATTAGACGATGTCAAACTGGATTTTTCAGATGTGTTGCTATTACCCAAACGCAGTCCCTATTCTTCCCGATCGGAAGTCGTCTTGGAGCGCACCATTAAATTTAAATATTCCCCGCTAACATGGACGGGTATTCCTATTATGGTCAGTAATATGGACACGACTGGTACATTTGAAATGGCGCTTGCACTACAAACTCATAAAGTCATTACATGCCTCCACAAATATTATAAACCCTATGATTTTTTACAGCAACAAGACTCTTTAAATAGAGAGTATTATGCCGTGACGAGTGGTATTAATGATGCTGATTTGATTAATTTGGATGAAATAATCCGAGTAGTTGATCCAAAAATCATCTGCCTGGATGTTGCCAATGGTTATATGCATAAATTTGTTGAGAAATGTAGTGAAGTGCGAGGAAAGTATCCTGACAAGATTATTATTGCGGGAAATGTCTGTACCTCGGAAGGTGTATTGGATTTGGTGATGAATGGCAAAGTGGATATCGTAAAAGTAGGACTAGGCAATGGCAGTTGTTGTACCACGCGTAAACAGACGGGTATTGGCATGCCGCAATTAAGTGCGGTAATGGAATGTTCCGATACTGCCCACGGCATTGATGCGCATATTATTAGTGACGGCGGCATCCAGGTTATTGGCGATTTTTCCAAGGCGTACGCGGCGGGAGCGGATTTTGTGATGAGTGGGTCAATGTTTGCGGGGCATTTGGAAAGTGGGGGTGAATTGATTGATGACCAAGCAACAGGTAAAAAATACAAGATTTTTTATGGGATGAGTTCAACGACAGCGATGAATAAATACAGCGGTGGGGTTGCCAAATACCGCAGCAGCGAAGGTAAATCAGTTAAACTGGAATTTCGTGGTCCGATAGAAGCGACCATATTGGAAATTCTGGGGGGTGTTCGGTCCAGTATGACGTATTTAGGGGCAAAAAAAATAAAAGATATTCCCAAGTGTGCGACGTTTATAAGGGTGAATAGGCAATTGAATCAGATTTATTCTTAAGGTAAGGGGGTACACCCCCTTAGGAACCCCACTTGGGGATACTTTCAGAGGCGATTTTATTCCATATATTATAGGTGAATTACCCCCTAATGACGTCTGTGAGTATTCCCTATCGGTGTCCCCCTGTGGGGTTCCAAAGGGGCACCGCCCCTTTAAAATTGAAACCATTTAATCTCTATTATTAATAGATGATATTAAATACCATGAACAACAACAACAACAATGAAAAGTATTACATTAAAAAAGATGTCACACAACATGAAGTCGATATGCATCAATATATTTATGATTTAAAGTTACCCAATATTCATGCTCCCAAAATAGTCAGTTATAATAAAAAAACGAGAGAGATGACCCTTGTAAAAATAGGTAATATGAATATTTCAGATTGGTATGGCGCAGAGGAAAAGAATATAAGTCCAGAATTGTTTGAGCAAATTCGCCAGATCATTAAAACCCTCTATGATAATAATATCGTCTATCCAGATATTACAGGTTATAATTTTATCGAACACGATAATAAATTATGGATTCTGGATTTCGAGCATTCTTATTTTAGAATACATAAACATACGCAATTTGTAGAGAAGTTTATGAAGGGGTTGAATAAATGGAATCCGAATTTTACATAAGCACTTTTGGGAAAAGTGCCGCAAAAACTTGTAGGGATAGTGCCGCAAAAACTTGTAGGGATAGTGCCGCAAAACTAAAAGGGTTATAAGTGGAACCTGGTTTCCCTTGTAAGGAGGGGTCTAAGGGGAACATGGGTTCCCCTTTAAGGAGGGGTCTAAGGGGAACCTGGGTTTCCCTTGTAAGGAGGGGTCTAAGGGGAACATGGGTTCCCCTTTAAGGAGGGGTCTAAGGGGAACCTGGGTTTCCCTTTAAGGAGGGGTCTAAGGGGAACCTGGGTTTCCCTTTAAGGAGGGGTCTAAGGGGAACCTGGGTTTCCCTTTAAGGAGGGGTCTAAGGGGAACCTGGGTTCCCTTTGGAACATTGGTTCCCTTTATTACATAATAAACCATATTAAATATATCTTCTACTTTATAGTAGATATGGATTCAACTCTGGGATATGTATATTGTGTTCGCTGTGACGACCATAGTGAGAATATGTATAAAGTGGGTTCAGGCAAATGTATTGATAGTCGATTAAAATCTTTAAATACTGCTGGAGTACCTTCTGAATTTAAACTTTTATTTGCGAAAAAACTGGCAGATTATAAAAATGTAGAGAAAACGTTACATAAACTCTTAGCCGCTTATCGCGTTAAATCAAAAAAGGAATTTTTTGTTGTTGATCTTGCTGAAATTAAAAAGGCGTTTGATTCAGTAGGTGGCAATTGGTACGGAGAAACGTATTATGCGACTAACCGAATGACGATGAACGAGTATGAACGTGTGGGACAACTGCATACGGAAAAGGCGAAACAAGTAGTATTAGACTATTATAAATCTCTACATTTATTGTAACGTCAATTTGTCAACATTTTAATATTAAAGTAACTGCGACCTTTATATTTTAAAAAATCACTCTCAACAGACGTCGTCGGAAACAATTCTTTACCATAAATATCTTGTAGGAGCAACCATTCAAAGAGTCCGCCCTGGTAAATATACACATTATAAAATCCAAAACCGATCAGTTGGTCGTATTTTTTACTAGTATTGGTATCACACGCATTCATACCATAAATAATAATTCGAATACTTTTATCTTTGGTAAGTTGAGCATTTAAAAACTCTACTTCTTTGTCAATCGCAATCGTTTCTTTTATCAGACATGTTTGGGTTTTTTCATCTAATGTATTGATAATAATACTGGTCGTATCGTTTATAGCGTATTGCATATCTTCAAAATTTATATTTTTTATGGCGGAAGTACTATTTCCCATAAGTAATTAAAACTATTATTTTATATTTAAATAATAGTTTTTACAAACACCAAAAAAAACGATTTATAAAATAATTTAAAATCTCGATGGGTAATATTGATTAAGCAAATAGGACATTCACTATCTGTCATTATGTAGTATAGTATAAAATATAGTATAAAATATAGTATAAAATATAGTATAAAATATAGTATAAAATACAAGAACTATTTAATTAAATTTAATTATAATATCTACATTTTCATTTTTAATCGTTTTGACTGCTGATATGGAGAGTTCCTCTCGCAACTTGCGTACTTTTTGGGTGCCACTGGCGCCGGTGGTTAATTTCTTCTTTGCCGTGCTATTCCGACAATTCATATCCTTTTCAATCTCAGCATAATTGGTCTCAATATATGAGATAACATCGTTTTCGAATGCCCATTTAAAAAAATTCAATTGTCCGAGAGTGGTCTGAATCATCGTATTATCCTTGTACGGAATTGTGATGCGTTCCCAGCGACAAAACGGATCAAATTTTTTTTTAGAATAAGAGCGTAACTTTAATTTATAGTCGACGTACACCTTAAAGCGTTTGGCAGGATTGGAAGTTAAATTATAAACGGTATAGTGTTTCTTGGCATAATTCGTGGTAAACCAGTCGACGATGCGCAATGAGATATTTGCCTCACCATTTATGATGCGCAACATTTGTTCTATTTTATCACCTTGTTTGTAATAGGACAATAAATTTGTCAATAGTAGAGTATTTTGTGTTGTACACGTTGCCATTTTAATTAATTCATAAATGTTTATATTTAAGTATAAACAAGTTTATTTCTTATAACAACATTTTTGATAAAATATTTGACAAAAACAAAGAGGAGGGTTTTAAGGGTTCCCCTCTTTATAATTCGAATTTTTAGGTATTAAAAAGTTTTGTTGTACTTCTAAATCATGTAGATAGTTGTTGTTTGCCATGAATGGATTTTGTCCAATTTGACTGATCATATTTCTATCGTTGAGTTTAGTATTGGCTACTTCTCTTTTATTACCTCTGTTTATAAAAGTATCACCTACTACTAGTTCTGATTTTATGAGTTCACTTGTTTTTTCTTTTATTTCTTTTAAAGCAGGATGATCACTTTTTAATGATTTTTCTACTTTTTCTCCAGTTGACCAAATAAAGTGTTCCATATAGAAAAAGGTTTGACCAAAAATATAGCGAAAACAACGTATAAACAAACCTTTTAAAAAAAGGTTTGACCAAAAATATAGGTAATATAATATATAAACATTTTGGTAAAAGGTTTGACCAAAAATATAGCGAAAACAACATATAAGTTGAATTAGTGATTTTACCCTACTTGCTACGCTTATACTTTTTTTAAAAGTAGTTTTTTAGTAAAATCAAACTTTTCCATACTTGTCACTCGTCGTTGTAAATTACATTTCAAACAAGCAATGATGGTATTGTCGCAACTATGGCATACATCATTATCTTTTCTGTCGAGTGTCCATTGAGTCGGTTCACGCACATTTTTATACAACACCAACACATTAGACGAACAATAGAAACATTTCAATTTAGATGCGACCAGTTTCTCTACAACTTCGTCTAAAGTAATTAATTTGGTTGAATCATATATTTCTTTTTTAATATCCTGACCTTTATATCCGTTTATTTTTTTCTCCAATTCCTTCTGTAGTAATTCTTTGTATTTAAAAGACACATTCATATAAAGTTTTATAATCATGTCAAAATGTATAATCGTATCTTCATCGTTAAAATCATCCATACCATCACGCACCCTACATTTTTCAGCATTCTCATCTAAATTTGCTTTTAAACATTTATAGATGTTATTTTTACCTTTGATGGTGATTTGTTTCATATAAACCTTTTGGAAAAAGGTTTGACCAAAATTACGGACGAAGGTTGGACCAAATAACGGAAAAAGGTTGGACCAAATAACGGAAAAAGGTTGGTTGTGCCAAACAGCAAAATATTTATTTATATATTTTAAAAGGAGTTAAACTCATTCAATTATAGTATATAAGAATGGAAAATGAAGAGTGCCAGGAACTTAAAAACATAAAATATAAAAATATGCTTTTAAGTGGTAATATGAATAGTATTAATACCACGACAATAAACTCCAAACAAGCAAACATAGACATGTTTCTAGATAAAGAGTCAAAATTAAATAAAAGTGAACCCTGGAATAAATTAAATAAAACTGCCAAAATAATTCAACTCAATGAATATGTCGATTTAATTTCTACTGAGCATAAACTTTCAGTAGAGGAGATGGATGTATTGAAAGGGTATTTGACCGAAAGTTTGGATAAAAAGAAACTGCAACATGTGAAAGATGTTCAATACGACAAGACAACGAATAAAATTAAACTGATTCCCTGTCTACATTTTAACCCAACCACACGTAAATTTACCATCAAGCGCCAAGAGAAACGCGTATCTACATTAAAGTCATTAGGTTCGGGAAAACCCAAGAAGAAGATTGAATAGCATACTCTACAAAATTGATATAAATATTAATTACTAATTATTATAATAATTAATATTCTTCATAAAAATAAATGATATCTCCTGATGATAAAAATAGTTTGATTGAAACTGCCGGACTGCTCATTCATGAACTGGTGGTAAGAGAACCCATGATGTATATACAACCTTATTTTCATAATTATGTGGTTGAACAAGTGACGGGACTTGTCGGCAAGCAATTGGATGAAGTATTCTTTGGTGCTTTTATATGTACAAGCGTTAGCAGTACAAGCGCAAGCAGCATATGCGATGAACTCGACCACATTATCGATCGATCAATGAACCTATTTTATAAATATATTGCTCCCAAGCGATCCTATCTAACGTCTTTTATACGCGTCAAACCCAATATTGAAAAAATGAAACTTAAAATCCAATATTTAAAAGACATTCCTCAACCCGTACAACGCACTCCTGAATGGTATGATTTTCGCGCGAAATGTCTTACTGCTAGTAATATTTGGAAAGCATTTGTCAGCGAAAGTACCCGTAATCAACTTATTTATGAGAAATGCCAACCTATAAATCCTGACAAATTTAATCACGTCTCTACTGAATCGCCTATGCACTGGGGCAACAAATATGAACCCCTCTCTATTTTGATTTATGAACGGAAATATAAAACCCTGATCAGTGATTTTGGATGTATTCCGCATCATTCCATCCACTTTTTAGCAGCATCGCCTGATGGGATAAATACACTAGAAACGTCCGACAGATTTGGACGAATGATAGAAGTTAAAAACATTGTTAATCGAGACATTGATGGCAATCCTAAAATGGAATATTGGATTCAAATGCAAGTTCAAATGGAAGTATGTAATTTAAACGAGTGTGATTTTTTAGAAACACGCTTCCAAGAATACGATTCACTCTACGAGTTTGAGAGTGATAGTTTTGGTGAGTGTTCTTATTCTCATACCAACCATGGTAAAAAGAAGGGGGTTATTATTATGTATTATACACGAGAACAAACACCCCATTATGAATATGCGCCACTCGGTCTGTCAAAACATGCTTTTGAACGATGGGAAGAGGAAAATCTAGAAGCGCATGCGCATATGACATGGTTTAAGAATATTTATTGGAAATTGGATGAGATGAGTTGCGTATTGGTATTGCGTAATAAATTATGGTTTAATCATGCGTTGCCAGTATTGGAGGATGTGTGGGCAACGATTGTTGAAGAGAAAAAGAATAATAGTTTTACCCATCGCGCTCCTAATAAAAAAAATAAGGTCATTAAACCCACGATTGAGGTTAATAAATGTTATATAAATATTCAAGAGATGATGGGTGATGACGTTCGTAACGTCAAAGTAGATGACGTTCATAACGTCAAAGTAGATGACGTTCGTAACGTCAAAAGTGATGGTGCTGTTGATAGTGCTGTTGCTGGCGCAAAAATCATAACTATCAACACCGAAATCGCTGGTCCTGTAAAATTAGATACTAATACTAAAAAAATAACCATACCTACTCCCACATTATTTAATTATTTCAAAAAAGTAGAGAAACAATTTATTGATTAATCATTTCTGCCGCATTCGAGGCAACTTGAAAATTAACACGGCGTTCATTGTTCCACTGCGGTGGTGCCGAGGGTACAAACATTTTTTGCTGAGTAGGTTTATAAAGACCTTCGCACATATCTGGGGCAGTACACTTACCATTGGTCGGTAAAGTCCAATAACGTAGATTATTAATTTTTACGGAATGCGCCGGGAAAATGTAGTCATCCACATAGATTTGCGCCGCACCCAGGGGAGAGGCGCCAGGATTCTCCATAACATTATACGAATCGTATAGCAATGGTTGATCTACTGCAACAGGATAGTCACCACTGGTTAAAAACCCTTCCAAATATGTTTTTTGCTGTATAGATTGAAACATTTTCATAATAATAATATAAATCACATATAAAAAAAGTAGAGAAATACAAAAACGAATTGCTTTACTTATAAAACCAGGAGTGCC
>Ga0114969_10003969_pt1 | contig 11805 bp, 10 predicted proteins | sample M_130807_MF_Meta_FD_87316 | JGI IMG/M metagenome (GOLD analysis project Ga0114969, IMG submission 87316) | Freshwater microbial communities from Lake Montjoie, Canada to study carbon cycling - M_130807_MF_MetaG | ecosystem: Environmental > Aquatic > Freshwater > Lake | place: Lake Montjoie...
CTACAGCCACTATGCTTAGCACAGCCATCAACAACGGCGCTAGTCTGATTAATTATTGCGGGCATGGCGGACCGGATGGCATTGTCACAACGAGCTTTTCTAGCTCGGATATTCCTTCCTTGCATAATTACAATCAACTGCCTTTCATCTTTGTGGTAGGTTGCAGTCCTGGCGAATTTGTATCGTACAGCTGTTTCGCAGAAAACATGCAACGTGCTCGTACAACAAGTTTTCAACCTTACGGCACCATTTCAAACTACATGTCATCCATCAGTCAATATTGGGACGAGCCTATGCAGGCGCAAGATGAGTTCAATGCGATCTTACGTGGAGCCAGACCATCGAATTTGAAAGCACGACTTGGTGTCATGTGCGCTGATGCCTGCATGAGTATGAACGATCAATACAATATCGCCACGGACCCTTTAGCCGGTAGCGATATGACTGACACATGGATATTCTTTGGCGACCCAACTGTTTCTATTTATACAAAAAATGAAGGCACACTGACCTTGGGTTATGACGTGCATATTACACAAAATAGCACCACGTATGAAATCCATTGTCCGGTTGATGGCGCCACCATCGGCTTGTATTATCAAGGTGAATATCTTGCATCATCAATCGTTTACGGAGGCATAGCGTATTTCACATTTCCTCCATTAACAGTCCTTGATACCGTATTCATTACGGCTACCAAACAAAACTATGTACCTGCATCAGGCTCGGCACTCGTTGTCAATTGGGCTACCGGAATCAGTGATATCAATGCACAGAGTAACCTTGTTATCTATCCAAACCCAGCGACTGATTTTCTGCAAATCAATACAAAAGAGAATGCGATGTTGACACAAGTGCAAATCATCGATATCAATGGAAAAACTGTAAGCACGTTACATGCATCAGGCAACCATGCAACACTCAACACCACATCGTTGATGCCTGGAACCTATATCCTGCAGGCAATAACAGACAAGGGAATTTCTAGAAGACCCTTTTCTAAGAAATAAGTAATTGATTCATTCAAATCATTGTTGGCATTAAAAACTATACGCCACATTGATTCCTGCGAAACGTGCGCTAAGATTAACATAGTTAAACGTCGTTAAAATACCCTTGGTATTCCATTGAATGTCGTGTTCTTTCGACAACATCACTTTCATATCCTGCGCAATAAATGTCTGCTGCAAGGAACTAATACTACTTGTATTTACATTACTCAGTAGTTTCACATGTTGGTTTCCAATCCAAGGACCTAAAAACCAAAAATCGATGGTAAGCCTTTTACGAGTGACTAACTGATAGCCAAATAAAACACCGCCGCCAATCATCGTTTCATTCAAATTGCCCAGGGCTGAACGTTGAACTAAATTTACATCATCATAATAGTGATAACTGAATTGTGTTTTATTACATTTAAAACGAGCGAACGCAGCCAAATAAAGTCCTTTTGGCGCTTGCCTACCCAGATAATACCTAAACTCCGGTGTGATAATAAACGACCTCAATCGACTTGATGCCATCATAAATGTAGACTCCTGACTAAACCCCGTCGATGCGGTGGTGGTGTCATAGTAATTCGACAGAAACCAAGTTGATTTAGGTCGATAAATTAAACCGAGTGATAGCGATGTTTTTCTACCAATTTTATGTTCATATTGAAATCCAGCACTTTTTACGATCAACCCTGTGAGGTTAAATTTTACAATGTTCTTTTTATACACTTGCTCCTTTTTCTTTCGTTTGCTGAGCGGTGATGCCTCATATTTTTTGCTCGCGTCGTTCCGATAACTCTGCGCATCAAGCATCTGAGTCGAAAAAATAAAAAGGAATACAAGCAGCAGTGTAGATTTCATGATTGTGTGTTTTATACTATTTCAGGTGGTCAAATATAGAGAATAGAAGCATGATCAACATCAAGCTGCACATAATACTTTTTTTGATGAATGCTCAAAACAAGACTAGGACAGCATTTTACGAGCTCCTTTTCTAATTATATAGCAGGCATTCAACTCAATTTATACTATGTAACGGACTACAATTTGCCAAAATCAAGGTAAAAAATCTAAGCACTATAATTGAATGAGGCCCTGTAATAAATTTCAATAGAAGGAACAAACCAATTCCTGTGGTTGATATACTTATCGTATTGCTTTGTCATCTAATCCATCAATGCACAGTGATGTTTCAAATTCGATATGACCGGCCTGATAGGCTTTGTAATTGGTGTGCCAATAATTATTAAAAATGTATAAAAAGATTTCGGATGTATTATTGCCCGACTTCTTCCACACTTTAGAACCGTTGATCTTCGTCTCGTCAATGATGCTGCCAATTTCATACAACGCAAGTTTTGGACAACGAATAGTTGCCTTTAGCGTTTCAGAGGTGATGGTCATTTGATCTTCAACACAAACAAATTCATGATTGGAACCGGGCAACTGATCACTATCATAGTTTGACATATGACCATCTGTACCATACCGAATTGTTGGATGATGCATAGCAAAAGGCATCGCCATATGCAGCGACTCCTTTTCCTTCTCGGCAATCTTGTCAAATGCGCAAGCGCAAGTCAATCGCCCTTCGCGTTTCCAAAGTGTGTAAGTGATTGTAAGATTTTTCATAGAAGGTAAGTTGGCAGTCAATCGAACGACTTTCTTCTCTTTATCATTTTGATTCAGCATCATCTTCACCTGAGAGGCCTTACTCCATGTTGATGGATTGATACCAAGCACATAAATCAGCTCAAAGAACCTTAGGGACGACGATGCAGGCACAATATTTTGTCCGGCTGCAATGAGTTGTTTCAATCCACCATGAAGCGAATCAACCACAAAATCAGTCACCATTTTTTTAGAAGACGAAGAGAATTCAAGTGGTGCTTTATACGTATAGGAAAGCAACTTGCTTAGTTTCTTGTAATAGAATGTAGCTGAATCAAGAAACTGTTTCTTGATATCCCATTGCTGCGTTGTAAAGGGCAATTCAGGATCCGATATACTGCACCACGCGCCCCACGTATGCTCGTGAAACATTACGACAGAACGATGCAATCGATAAAACAACTCCTTATTTGCTTCATAGCGTTTTTGTTGTTTGGCAAATGACTCCATGGCGATTGTCTTTCGCACAATGTCACGATTATCCATTTCTTCCTTTGCGGTTGAATAGGCGCCGTCTTCCCAATACGGACTTATTTCGCCATAACGAACCGGAATCGATTTGGCATATTTTCTCTCAAATTCGGGATACAAGATATTGATCGAAGAGATGGTTAATTGTGGCACCGAATATGCATCATTCCAATGTTCAACAAACGATACTAAATCTGTATCGACAGGTCCATTATCGCTGTTTTTAGTGTAGCGAAGTTGTATGATATTATAGGGGTAATGTGCATGTTCTAGTTCATCACAATATTGCGAAATACGCTGCTCCCATCCAGCCTGCTTGCCACTTTCATTTATCCCATGAAAAAAAGAATATCCTTTTCCCGCTGTCCATACCAGCAACTTCTTTTCTGATGCCCTATTGGGTTTCCAATAAAAGATCTGATCACCTTGCTCCTTGATGACAGCACCTACACGATCACCTTTGTCGGCTTGTGTTTCAACATAATTGGGACCAAGAGAAAGATACGGAATATCATTATCTACATACGACTTCAATCCCGAATACGTGATACCTGGTATATCGGTAATCATAGCGTTGAGTATCTTAAAACCAAATCGTTGTTCAAGTTGCTTTGCATATTCGACAGACCAGTTTAACTCTTCAGGTTGACAAAGACCGGTAAGTATATTAGCATAATTGGCAGAGAGCACTATTTGGCCGTTTTGTACCGCCTCTTTGAAGGCAGCGATATCAACCGTTGACGCAATGCGCAAAAAATTCTCAACAGCCCACAACGATTCAATATGCCAAATAGGTTGTTGAAGTGACGGTTCATGTTGCTTTATCCAACGAATTGCAGCTAGGATATTATTGTTTTGTATGTTCTCAACATCAGACTGCAAATGCGAATAACCAATATCGTTATGTGAATGATGAATAATATGAAAAGTAAAATCGCGTATTGGATTCAATTCAATAATTTCATATAAGGTATCGGTACGATTGACGATGACACGCAGACTATCTTGCCCCATAAGTTTGCGTGAATAGGCCGGAATGCGTAATGCATTGTATCCATGACTTAGATTCAACTCGGTGTATCCATCGTGCGTTTTAACACGAAGAGAAGATGAATCGGGATACGGATTATCAATATAAAGATTCAGCTGCCTTTTATTCTCTCTTCGTGTAATCAGATTGGTAGGCTCCGCAATCATTTTTAATCCTCGTTGATACATAAAAATCATAAGCCAATCGCGACTGTCCTTATGTTGTCCATTGATCGTAAACACCGCTTGTTGATCTACCAATGAAGAAGGCACTGTGATACACAATTTTCCAAACGCATCACCATTGATGTCATATTCCTCCTGTATAAAGGTATAACTGCATTGATCTTTTGATGAACCTGTGAGCTGATAGGCACCCTTCTTTTTCATAAAGGTGGTGATTGTGAAACGAAATTTACCATTTAACGACACATCAAATTGACGATCGCCACTGCTTGTACCCGTTGAGTGCCCCATTAGGAATTCATAAGTCACTAGACTGTCAGAGCCTTTATACACAGGCGATTCCCACGAAATCGGCATAGCACCCGTCGCGCGTGTAAGCAAGGCTGTCTTGGCAAACTGATGCATATGCGAAAAATAATTAATTTCTTCACCACTCCGTTTATGGTCAAAACCATTGAGCGTGTCGGCGCTTAATGCAAATGTTTGAAATGAAAACAAACAAAAAAGAAAAACAAGATATCTCATTGAAATAGGGTTTACGATAATCATCCGTTTATAGGCGACATCTTTAAAAGAACAAACCTACTAATTAATGTGAATATTTTACGAAGGATCCATGCCAATCGGAACAATGCAAATCAAATGTTCACATCAACAAATGCGCATCATCCTCCATAGGCTTGTTTTAAATTAAACCTTATATTTGCCGTCCCTCAGCGGAATGCCCGGGTGGCGAAATTGGTAGACGCACTGTGTTCAGGTCGCAGCGTTCGCAAGGATGTGCTGGTTCGAATCCAGTCCCGGGCACAATACAAGCGAAGATGTTTCTTCGCTTGTATTATTTAACTTCTAGTGATGCGTATTTTTCAATGAGCCCCATTGTGCAGTCAATCGTTCGAATTGCTTATTCGTTTCAACGATAGCTGCCATCACTAGAGAGGAAGGCGCATTGTCGCTCTGTTGCAATACATTCATCAATGATGCAAATGTGCTACTCAGCCGAGTAAGTCCTATCTCTTTTCCACTCGCATTCATTTCGAGTTTAGCAGCGGCTTCATCCTGCAAGCGAAGGTATTTCAAAGACGGATGAACCTCTGTGTTGGCGATAAATCATTATAATAAAGATTATAAAAATCCTTGTCTTATTTTACTTTGTCGAAACGAAACAACAACTTTTATTTCAAATGAAGTGTTAGACGCCCATTGGCACTTCCATCAATAAAAATTCGGCATTGCTGTGGGCAGTAATACGCACAGAGTTCGTATGCCATACACCGAGTCCATCGCGTGTATGTAACGGTTGATCATCCACTTTCAAATCGCCTTTCAAAACAAACACATACAAGCCATTACCATCGCCTTTGAAGGTATAATCAACTGCAGTGCCTTGATCAAAATCAGCGAGATGAAACCATGCATTTTGATGAATCCATACACCTGCATCATCGACATTGGGGGATACAATTTGTTGCAATTTATTTTTACGATCAACCTTATTCAGCGTCATCTGATCATAACGCGGCATTACGTTCCGTTGATTAGGAAAGACCCATATCTGCAAGAACTTTACAACCCTATCTTTATTTTTATTGTATTCGCTATGTTGTATACCGCTACCTGCGCTCATCACTTGTATATCACCCTCACGTATCACAGTCATATTACCCATACTATCCTTATGTTCTAAATCGCCTTCAAGGGGAATACTGATAATTTCCATATTGTCGTGCGAATGATTACCAAAGCCCATACCGGCTTCCACTGTATCATCATTCAAGACACGAAGCATACCAAAGTGCATACGCTCAGGGTTATAATAATTGGCGAAGCTAAAGCTGTGTTTGCTTTGCAGCCATCCGTGATTGGCATCGCCTCGGGTATCTGCTAGATGTAAAATTGTTTTTGACATAGATTTATTTGCAGCGCGTACTTTTTTAAAACCAGGATAACTAGCGTTGATGTTCGACTACAGAGCGCCAAGATTGCAATAAAATTTATGATTTTACAGTAATTATCAAAAAGAAATAAAAATTTAAAACGAAGTACGTTGTTATCTCATCACGAAACAATCAAAGCAAAAGATTGTGAGAATGTAAATTGTTTCAATCATGATACAAATTAGTTCCAACATATGCCACTAATTAGACACCTAACTCGCTTTCCATTTTCTATCAAAAAAGCTGTTATTCCGTGTATTCCTTTTGAAAAAAAGTCAATTTTGGCGCAATGTCAATTCCCGATTATGTCAAAATATCCCTGTTTAATAAAGAAAATGCTCGCTGGATAAAAACCACTTGTGTGGATTGATACGATTGGTATGTTTGTCATGCAATTAGGTTACAAACGGGAGGCGCCCCTGCATTGAAACCCTTGCCCTTGGAATCCGAAAACAGGTTAGCAGAGTAGGTAAAAAACCAATTAACTTACGGTAAGGCTTACCGTCTTAAGCCAGAAAATTTATGAAAAAGATAAAGTTTTTATTTTTTACGTTGGCCATATTAATGGCTGCTCAAAATATCCATGCAAATATTTTGGGACTTGGAGTCAAAGTTACAGTTACCTCTAAAGCCTATTGGGATGGCACTGGTTGTATACATAGAGAAAAAGGAGGCTGTGTTCGTATTGAAATCAATATACCGTCAACTGCATTTCAATTAAATAACGCAGATGGATCATTGACTCTTCAAGCCAATTCCGAGATTTTAAACAATCCAAACTACAAGGACTTATTCTCAAATGGAACATTTTATATTGGGGCAATTACGATTGAGAAGAATGCACTAATTCAAGTGAAATATTCTGGTTCAAATAGTTTCCCTGATAAACGCTATCAATATTCTGAGAAGAATGGCGTAATCACTATTTATTTAAATTAACTAACCTGCAGGCAGACCATTAGGTCTGCCTGCTTCTTTAAAAAAAATTTTATGAAAACAATACTATTTATTTCTTCACTTATTTTTTGGACATCGTGTATAACCATTGAGAAGTTAGAATCTCGAAAAGTGGACGATGGATCAAGTTCCGTAAGTAAGGCAGAATCGATCTATTTAAGTGACTTCAAGTTAGAATCATTTTCTAGCAAATCATCACCAAACAAATTTCAGTACATCAATAAAAACCAACTAATCTCAATCGCTAAAAAAAACAACTATACAATTGGCGTTATCTACGGCTCATGGTGTCCGGCGTGTCACTCCTATTTATCAACGATAAGAACGTGGACAGATTCACTTAAATTATTACAGAATAATGTCGGGTTGGTTCTCATCGAACAAAATGTCAACATTGGATACACACAAGAATTGTTGGCGAAAAATAACTATCCCTTTCTTTCCTACATCATCGACCCTCAAGAGTATGGCACAGATGAATCCACCAAACAAGATAAATTTCTCAACGCATTTAATCCGAAACGAAAAACAAACGAAGGACGCGTGCCCACTACTGTTATTCTAGATTCAAACGGTAATATCATTCGGGAAATAGGTGGAAAAAAAATAACACTATCAATGCTACTATCAGAAATGAAACAATGATAACTCTGTCATCATCACGTATGTTGTCTAGTCCCTATGCAAAGTCTATAATAAGCAGGTGTATCATACCCTTATCACAACACCACCTAAGATCTAACTCAAGCAAAATTATTCTTCATTCAAAAAAATACGTATGAAAACAACCTATCTTTTCACAGTGCTACTGTTATGTATAAACACAAACAAAGCCGCCACTATCGAATCCAGTTCAAAAGGGCGTATAGGTCGCAAAAGCGCAGGCTGTAATGGTCTCGGAATATGCCTTGCCGCCAATGCGAATGAAGGTGAGCTAAACCTCATCTTCAGATACGACAATACAAATGCCAAATTATCTATTGTCATTGACGAAAAGGAGGTGATCAACAAGCAAACATCAGCGATCGACTACCTGAGACGAAAAAATACTTTCGTGTTGGAAGAAGATGTAGTCCTTCCCCCTAAAATCGTTACTTACCTCAAACTAAAAAATCCATTATTATCAAAAGGAAATTATCCCTTACAATACCAAGATGGAAAATTCATAGTGACTATCACCCGATAAAATATTACATACGTGTTGAGCATGACAATCCATCGGCCATTCGGAATAGACATTCTCTTATTCCTACTTCTAATAAATTCGTGGCCATTGAGTGCTCAACCAAAAATCAGCGATACAATCATAGGCCCTACTACCAAATCGCCTAAACCTCCTGATAGCATTGTGAATAAGCAAACTATACACACAAGCGAATCAGACACGAAAGAATCTTGGCGGGAATTTACTAATTATTTCCGCCTCGATTTTTTCACTTCAATGAATGCCTCACACTATATCAATCCAAGAGTACAAGCAACAGATAAAAACAATTATTATTTATACTACAACCTTAACATCACCAATCAATTCCACACAAAGTATTTATCTATCAATGCTTATTTGTTCAACGAACTGGGATTTCGACATTATATAGACAGTATCAGTATTAAAAACGAAGATTCCTATTCATACAAAATCGATATCAATTCACCGATTCGCCAACAACTTAATTTTAATCTTTCTTATTTAGTAAAAAGTCAATTATGGAATTCGTGGGAATATCGAATTGACTCGACCAATCAAGCGAAAGCAATCTTACTGTCATCGTATTTCTCTCCAGGCTATATTATTTACACAGGTGGCTTCTCGTATAACTTCTGGAAAACAGCAAAAGTTGAACTAGGACTTGTTGGTGGCGAAGTCACAAAAATAAAAAATAATACATTATACGATACAAGAAAGGAAAACGTTTTATATGGCATCGAAAAGGGAAAACGCAAACAAATTAATTTCGGATTATCAGCTCAACTACAAATTCCTATTCACAAAATTGGAAAATTTTTCTATTGGGAAAATAATAGCCAACTTTTTGTCAAGGGGAAGGACATTCAACAGTTCAAACAGTATCAACTCGATATGACCAATGGCATTCATTTCCTCTTCCTTAAATATATGCGAATAGGCCTGCGAACAAAATTGAATTATGATATCAATGTTTCAGAAAAAGTGTCTATCAATACTATGTTGCTTTTTGGATTTTACCTTAGCAATAAGCTGTAAAAATAAATGCCTGCATCACTCATTTTATTTGAATTTTTGAAGTCACTACATTCCGTTATCTTCGCTATGAATTGAGCGCATTGCACAATGAATCACGTAGCCGATAATCGCATACTCCATTAGGCCTTCGTTAAATACAATACAATATGAGCAATTATATAAATAACATTGACAATAACGCAATGAAATTGGCAGACACAGCCTACGAGATAGGCGACTATCAATGTGCCTACGAAAATTATACAAAGACACTAAATCGACTTAGAAATTATACCGCCCAGAGCGTAGAAGTTGATATAAAGGCAAATGAACTTGCAGAGAAAATAAACGAATTAGAACCTCTACTATCTAGCGGAAAGTCAATTCTGACTTTTGATAATTGGATATTGACAAAAAGCTCATTTGTCAAAGGGAAACAATGTGTGAAGTATCTCTTTTTAGATAAGCATAAAAAGCAAGAGAAAACACCAATTAGCGCGGCTAAACAAAAAATATTTAATTATGGCCATGCGTTTGAAGAACTCGTTCGAAAAAATGAATTCCCAGATGGGATAAACATAAAAGATAAAATTGGAAATTTCGCCTACTTCAACTCGTATACAAACTACTTGCTAAACATAGCAAGCACAAAAATAATGTATGAGGCTAGCATCATTGAAGAGCAAGTTCTTGTTATGTGCGACATTCTATTCAAACACGAAAACGGCGATATTCATATTTATGAAATAAAACTTAATTCTGATGTGAATGAAGCAATCATTGCCGATTTAGCTATTCAATATACTATCTGCAAATTACGATTTGGCGCTGCCTTAAAATCCTTTAACTTAATTCTCAGAACAGACGATCTAAACAAACAATGGAAGATACAAAACCTGACTGATGATGTCGAAAAACAAATGGACACCGTAAAGACAACGATCAATGAGTATAAAACAATCTTACAACAGAATGAACCTAATCTAGCTATGGGAGAACAGTGCAACAAACCATATGAATGCGAATTTATTGACTATTGCAAAAAGAATCGATAGAAAAAAATCGACATGCGCCCCCCTCTTCAACGCGCCAGAATCAACTAGATTAAGCTGCATAGCAGAGAGAAAAAATACCACAACAATAAATAGACATGAACATGAATAAAAAACGCTGGATATATGTATTATTTAGTTTGCTGATATTAGTAGTGATTGGACTGAACGTTTCTGAAAAATTCAACTTCAATGCGAACGTTTCAGTCGGACAACCCATTGATAGTTTGAATGGCGTTTTCGTATATTTCAACGGCGGCGTTGAGAATATAAGTGGTCGAAATACCGCGGCAGATGGCTATAATATTGGCCTTAAATACCAATGCGTTGAATTTGTGAAACGATATTACTATGAGCACTTACATCATAAAATGCCCGACAGCTATGGACACGCCAAAGACTTTTTTGACAACACAATTGCAGATAGTCAACTAAACATAAAACGCAACTTAATGCAATACACCAATCCAAGCCGAACAAAACCAAACGTTGATGATCTTCTCATCTTTAATGGCAATAGATTCAACCAATACGGACACGTGGCTATTCTATCTAATAGCACAGACAGCAAAGTAGAAATAATTCAACAAAACGCTGGCCCTTTTAGTAAATCAAGAGAAACATACCAACTTAAGCGCATCAACGGAAAATGGCAAATAGAAAATAAACGTATTGTAGGTTGGTTAAGAAAAGTTCAATTCGAGTAAGATATAAAATCGCATTTTTCACGAAGGCGTCACAGCAACTTTGTTTTTCACCATCCCTCTACCTCCTTTTTTCGTAGTATTTTTCCAACCTGAATTTGTACTTTCGTGAAAAATAATTCACGCATGAAACTGCTATATACGCTCCTTCTAAGTCTGATGCTACTTAATACGCAGGCTCAACGCAAGATATCCTATATCAAAATGCAACGCACAGCCTGCTTTGGTCGTTGCCCCGAATACACTGTTGAACTTTTTCAAAACGGCCATCTGATCTATCATGGCAAGAAAAACACACCACGCATAGGCGAATACAATACTGTTCTCAAAACTGCCCTTATGGTTAAATTTCTCAAGGACCTGTCGAAATACAAGCTCGAGAATACCAAACCCTTGTATAAGGCGATTGCCGCTGACCTACCACGTCTCAACTTTACCATCGTGAGCAATGGTAAAACCAATACCATTCAAAACGGCGAAAGTGGTCCGGCTTTTCTAGAAGCTATGGGCAAAAAAATAGATTCCCTGATTGAAACCCTGACATGGAAAGAAACCTACCCTGCCATACCCGACGCAAGCGGCCCTGAATTAAACATTGAC
>Ga0114969_10003971_pt1 | contig 11800 bp, 11 predicted proteins | sample M_130807_MF_Meta_FD_87316 | JGI IMG/M metagenome (GOLD analysis project Ga0114969, IMG submission 87316) | Freshwater microbial communities from Lake Montjoie, Canada to study carbon cycling - M_130807_MF_MetaG | ecosystem: Environmental > Aquatic > Freshwater > Lake | place: Lake Montjoie...
AGATAGGCGGTCTGAATTTCCTTGCCGATAAACTCGGCGTATTTCGGAATCAGATAGCCTTTCAGGTGCTCCAGGTATTTTTCAGCCTGATCTTGTGGGAACTGCTCGCGCTCGATCTGCTGTTCCAACACGTAGAACAGATGAACCGGGTTGGCAGCTACTTCAACATGATCAAAGTTGAATACCCGAGACAGGATTTTGAAGGCGAAGCGGGTCGACAGACCGTTCATCCCTTCATCAACCCCGGCATAGTCGCGGTATTCCTGATACGACTTGGCCTTCGGATCGGTGTCTTTCAGGCTTTCACCGTCATAAACCCGCATTTTCGAGTAGATGCTCGAGTTTTCAGGTTCTTTCAACCGCGAGAGCACGGTAAAGCGGGCCAGCGTTTCCAGTGTGCCAGGGGCGCACGGTGCGTGGGTCAGCTCACTGTGATCCAGCAGTTTGTCGTAGATTTTGATCTCCTCCGACACCCGCAGGCAGTAAGGCACCTTGACGATGTAAACACGGTCGAGGAAAGCCTCATTGTTTTTGTTGTTACGGAAGGTGACCCATTCCGATTCGTTCGAGTGCGCCAGAATAATACCGCTGAACGGCAGGGCAGAAATCCCCTCAGTCCCGTTGTAGTTACCTTCCTGGGTGGCAGTCAGCAGAGGATGCAGCACTTTAATCGGTGCTTTAAACATCTCGACGAACTCCATGATCCCTTGGTTGGCCCGGCACAGGGCACCGGAATAGCCGTAGGCGTCAGGATCGTTCTGCGCGTGGTTTTCCAGTTTACGTATATCCACTTTACCCACCAGCGCGGAGATATCCTGGTTGTTCTCATCGCCCGGTTCGGTTTTAGCGATGGCAATCTGATCAAGTATGGAAGGGCGAACCTTCACAACTTTGAATTTGGTGATGTCACCACCGAACTCATGCAGGCGTTTCGCTGCCCACGGCGACATAATGGTGCCGAGATAACGCGTTGGGATGTTGTATTCTTTTTCCAGAATATTGGCATCCTCCTGCGGGTTGAACAGGCACAGCGGATGGTCGTTGACCGGGCTGCGCTCACCGTTGGCGCTTAGGGTGTAAATAGGCACGCGTTGCATCAGCGCTTTCAAGCGTTCTGCCAGCGATGACTTACCGCCGCCCACCGGGCCCAGCAGGTAAAGGATCTGTTTCTTCTCTTCGAGGCCTTGAGCGGCGTGTTTCAGGTAGGAGACTATCTGCTCGATAGCCTCTTCCATGCCGTAGAATTCCTCAAATGCCGGGTAGCGCGCGATCACTCTGTTAGAGAACAGGCGAGACATGCGAGACTCAAGCGCGGTGTCCACCATGACTGGTTCACCGATAGCCATGAGCAGACGTTCCGCCGCATTGGCATATGCACTGCGATCTTGCCGGCAAATGGTAAGAAATTCCTGCAGTGTGAACTCTTCGTCCTTGGCAGCTTCGTAGCGCTGGCGATAGTGGTCAAATATGTTCATGGTGATGCCCGTCCTTTCGTTATTAGCACAGGTTAAAGGGAGCTGGTATTTGTATTCTGGCTCCCGAAAGAGAGAAGTTATATCTGAGTACAGCAACTCGTATGCCAACTTGGTGCGCTTATTATCGCGAGTTGCGCTGTATTGCCACTGAGCTCAGGATAAATTCACCTTCTGATTTAAGCGTAGTTGCTTACTGAAAAATTTCCTGCATGAAAAACAGCTTTTTTAAGTCATATCAATGACTCAGTTATTGTAGCCTGGCCAAATGCCTTGTCTGGTGCGGGTTGCGGCAGAATATGTCATGGTTCTGCCATCGATAATTCATGCTTTCGTTCTAAGTTATTCGATTTTAGCCATTTTATATTGTAAAGATTCAGCAAGCGGTTACATTTTCACATAAACTATGTCTTATCGTTTACTCTGCTATTTATGGAAAAAAACCAGTGAAGACATCTCATATCAAAACGCTAGCCATTATCGCTTCTGCAATGGTTTGTGCGCACAGTGCGCAGGCAGGAAACTGGTCGCTTGGTGCAGGCGCGCTGGTTATGTCAGAGCCCTATCGTGGTTATCAAACCAATGTTTATCCGGCGCCAATCATTAACTATGAAGATGACAATTTCTATTTCCGTAGCCTGACGGCTGGTTATTATCTGTGGAACGATCGGCAGAACCAACTGAGCGTTATGGCGTACTACCTCCCTCAGAACTTTAAGCCAGGCGACAGTGATGACGAGCGCATGAAGCGTTTAGATAAACGCCGCAGCACGCTGATGGCCGGGGTGGCGTATTCACATAATGCAGAGTGGGGGACCATTCGTACTGCGTTGTCCGCGGATACACTGAATAACAGTAATGGCATGTTGGGGGATATCACGTACCTCCATCGCTTCATGCTGGATAGCTGGACGATCGTGCCGGGCGTGGGTGTAACTTGGAGCAGTAAGAATCAAACAGATCATTACTATGGTGTTAGTGACAATGAATCTCGCCGTAGTGGGTTGGACAGTTATACGGCAGGCAATAGTTTTGCGCCTTATGTGGAATTGACGGCGAATTACAAGTTCAATTCAAATTGGAATGCGTTTATGACCGGTCGTTACATCAGTCTGTCTAACGAAGTTAAGGACAGCCCGATGGTCGATAAATCATATACGGCACTTCTGCTGACTGGGGTGAGTTACAACTTCTGATCCCGAGCGCATGATTATAGTGCATAACTTGCGCTAAAAAGGGGCGATATCGCCCCTTTTGCTATATTGCGGTGCAGTGCATGTGGATGCAGAATTTAACCGTTTTTACGGCTGCGGAACGTCACTGCCAAGCGGGCAGGCTGTTCAGCGGTGGCAACCAATGGTTTACTCACACGGCCGGTTTCCACACAAACCATGGTTTTATACCCCTCATCCGGCATATCTACCATTTTGGCGGATAGCTCGGCACCTGGGTTCCAAGCAATGACATCGCTCATATGCTGGTGATTCACTTCAATAGTGCGTTGTAACACCGGATCGTTGATCAGGCTACAGGTTGTTGGCTGGGTGTAGACCCGATCGGTCTGGCCGACAAATACTAAATCACCGACCTGACGAGCTTCGGTGATATGTGACACTTTATCGATATAGTGTTCACCGAGGCCAGCAACGCTGACGCGGGTGATATCGCCGATCTCGAAATACGTATGTAGTGCGGCAGTTGCCTGGTAGTTGCCGTGAGACTCCAGTTCAATCTCACACTCTTCACCCAGTTTGAAACGGGCGATTAGCGTAAAGGCGTGAGGCCATTGTGCACGAGTTTGTGCGTTATCTTGCAGCGTGAAGGTCAGGATCACTCCGTTTTCATCTTCATCATGGGCCGTCAGGTCCCACGGCTGATTGCGTGCGAAGCCATGGGATGGTGTACCTGCAGTACCGAACCAGGGCCAGCAAATCGGAACGCCGCCGCGGATCGCGATGCCTTCTTTGAACGGGGTATTGTCACTTAACCAGATCACCGGTTCATCGCCGTCGGGTTGCCAGGCCAGCAAATGAGCACCTTGCAAAGTAATGGCGGCACGGACTTTAGGGTGGGAAACTACCACGACCGGCAGTTCATCCAGCTGTCGTTGGCTGATAAAGGGAGTGATTTGTTCGGTAACGGGTAGGGTGAAGATTTTTTCGTACACGTAAATTGCCTTCTTATCGCCGCAAAAAACCAGTAAAAAGGGCGACAATAATGTCGCCCTCGTCATCTACTACACATCATGCCATATTATTTGGAGATGTGAGAGATCAGGTCCAGCACTTTGTTAGAGTAACCCGTTTCGTTGTCGTACCAAGAAACCAGTTTCACAAAGGTGTCGCTCAGCGCGATACCGGCTTTCGCATCGAATACGGAAGTCAGTTTCTCGCCGTTGAAATCGGTAGAAACCACTTCGTCTTCGGTATAGCCCAGCACGCCTTTCAGCTCGCCTTCAGAAGCGGCTTTGATAGCAGCACAGATTTCTTTGTAAGAAGCTGGTTTTGCCAAACGAGCAGTCAGGTCAACCACAGACACGTTCGGAGTAGGAACGCGGAACGCCATACCGGTCAGTTTGCCGTTCAGTTCTGGGATTACTTTACCTACAGCTTTAGCAGCACCGGTAGAAGAAGGGATGATGTTCTGGGCTGCGCCGCGGCCGCCGCGCCAGTCTTTATGAGACGGGCCATCAACGGTTTTCTGAGTTGCGGTAGTAGCATGAACAGTGGTCATCAGTGCTTCAACGATACCGAACTTGTCGTTGATCACTTTAGCCAGTGGTGCCAGGCAGTTGGTGGTGCAAGAAGCGTTAGAAACGATTTCTTGGCCAGCGTAAGATTTATGGTTCACGCCCATAACGAACATTGGGGTGTCATCTTTGGATGGGCCAGTCAGCACCACTTTCTTAGCGCCTGCAGTAATGTGTTTACGTGCAGTTTCGTCAGTCAGGAACAGACCAGTCGCTTCAGCAACGACGTCAACGTTGACTTCGTTCCACTTCAGGTTAGCCGGATCTCTTTCTGAGGTACAACGGATGGTTTTACCGTTAACAACCAAGTGGCCGTCTTTAACTTCTACAGTACCGTTGAAACGGCCATGGGTAGAGTCGTACTTCAGCATGTAAGCCATGTACTCTGCGTCTAACAGATCGTTGATTGCAACGATTTCGATGTCAGAACGTTCCTGAGCAGCACGGAAAACAATGCGACCGATACGGCCAAAACCGTTGATACCTACTTTGATAGTCATATATTCCACCAGCTATTTGTTAGTGAATAAAAGGTTGGTTGTAAAATTACAAAAACCTTACCAAGCGTCAAGCGGAATCGTGTCAATTCTTGCGGCAAATCAAACCACAGAGCCGGTTTTGCACGCTTATTGCACATTCCATTCACGTTTGTCCTCACAAGGATATGGGGGCAAACTGCTAAGTATAAAGTCCGTACGTGCAAGATATGTGATATTGATCACATATGGCTGCGGCGTAACCTTTATGCCGTACAGTTTAGGCCAAAAAGGCCTGCAGCGGTGTTAATTTTTTGTTATTATTACTCATTGTTTTCGTTGATATTATCCACATTCCGGGAATCGCACAAATGGCTAAAGAGACAACCCCTAACCAACCAGCCACGGAACTGAATGAAATCCAACGCTATGTGACACAGGAGCGTGGCACAGAAGCACCGTATTCCGGCAAGTTGCTGCACAACCAGCGTGAAGGGGTATACCATTGCCTGTGCTGTAATGCACCGCTGTTCTACTCCGATAGCAAATATGATTCTGGTTGCGGATGGCCCAGTTTCTACCAACCAGTTTCTGATGATGCGATTCTTTATCTTGATGATAACTCGCATAATATGCATCGGGTCGAGATCCGTTGCGGTCATTGTGATGCACATCTAGGACACGTATTTCCCGACGGCCCGCAACCAACGGGTGAACGTTACTGCGTTAACTCAGCGTCATTGAGTTTCACCGATGGTGAGAATGGTGAGAAAACGGCGGGTTAAGTAGTAAATTGATCAACAAAATCGATTCAGCTAATTATTCATCTTTGAGTGAGGAAACGCATTGATGGAAGTGAAAGATCTGATTTCGGCCATGACGCCAGAAATTTACCAGCGGTTGATGCAGGCGGTAGAGTTGGGTAAATGGCCAGACGGCGTCGCCCTTACGCCGGAACAGAAAGAGAATAGCCTGCAAGCAGTAATGTTATGGCAGTCGATGCACAATGCCGATCCGCAACATATGAGCATTGGTACCGATGGGCAGATTGTGATGAAAAGCAAACAGGAACTGAAACAGCAGTTCGCTGCCGAGCCCCTGATCAAACTGAAACCGCAATAACTTCTCAAGTAGGGCGATGCTGGCATCGCCCTGGCTGCTTTATTTTTTAGCGTAATGAAATTTCAGTTACGTCTGGGCTAGATGGTGATTATTGTCGACACCGTAATTTCCAGAACATTGCCCGCCTGATTAGCGCTGAATAAACTGTGACAGTGTCACAAATTGCGCACCAGCCTGCTGCATTTCTAGCAGTGCCTGTTGGCTATCTTCCGGTTGCAAATTGACGCCGCGGCATCCTTCCGCGATCACCATGGTTTGGTAGCCCAGATGCAAGGCATCCAGCACGCTGAATTTCACACAATAGTCCGTCGCCAAGCCCATCACGGCAAGATGCGTAATCCTCTGGGATTTCAGCCAGCTATCGAGAGCTGTTTGCGTGCGATGGCCGTTATCAAAAAACGCGCTGTAGCTGTCGATGTCCGGGTTTTCACCTTTACGAAACACAGCGGTCAGCGCTTGCTGCCGGAGTTGCGGATGAAATGCGGCTCCTTGAGTGCCTTGAACGCAGTGTACCGGCCACCAGACTTGCGGCAATCCTTCTAGCTCACCCAGCGTGCCGACGGTAGCATGAGAATTCACCGCAAAGCTGCGATGATTGGCTGGGTGCCAATCTTGGCTAGCAATCACTAGTTCATGCCGAGCTAAACAGGCTTCGATGGCCTGATTGGCAATGGCGATGGTTTGATCGCCCTCGGTAACCGCCAGTGCGCCACCGGGGCAAAAATCGTTTTGCAAATCAATCAACAGCAGGGCAGTTTTCATTTCAACTCCGATATGGGGTTAGCCCGCAGCACTCAGTTCACCACGTAGATCCTGTTGCATCTGGCTGCGGATATCTTCTGGCGTTAGCGGTTGGCTCAGCAGGTAATGCAGTTTGGTTAGAGCAGCTTCTACCGTCATGTCAAAGCCGCTGATAACGCCAGCATGGGCCAGGGCATTGCCGGTGGCATATCCCCCCATGTTGACCCGGCCTGAAATGCACTGAGTCAGGTTGACCACTACGATGCCACGCGCAGAGGCATCGCGCAATTCATCCACCAGTTCCGCTTTTTGTGGCGCATTGCCAACACCGTAGGAGCGCAGAATCAGTGCTTTTACCGGTTGTAGCAAGAAGTTACGCACCACCGCCCCGGATATTCCCGGATAGATGGTGACCACGCCGATCGGCTGCGGCGTAATGTTATGCACTTTCAGCTCACCATGACACACCGGAGAAGCGATGCCGGTTTGGCGGCGGATATGGATCCCGGCCTCTAATAACGGCGGCAGGTTTGGCGAAGCGAAAGCGTCAAAGCCATCGGCATGGGCTTTGGTGGTGCGATTGCCACGAAACAGTTTGTTATTGAAGAACAGGCTGACTTCATTGACCGGATGATTAGCGGCCAGATATAGCGCATTCAACAGGTTGGTCTGGCCGTCGGAGCGGATTTCTGCCAATGGAATTTGTGACCCTGTCACAATAACCGGCTTGTCCAGATTCTCAAGCATAAACGACAGCGCCGAGGCGGTAAAAGCCATGGTGTCGGTGCCGTGCAGGATGACGAAGCCGTCATATTGGTCGTAATTCTGTTTAATATCATCAGCAATATGTTGCCAGTCTCCCGGCGTCATATCAGAAGAGTCGATCAGCGGTGCATACTCATGGATGGTGAAGTCTGGCATTTCTGGGCGATGGAACTCGGGCATCAGTGACAGTTGGCATTGCAGGTGGCCAGAAACAGGGATGTAGCCGTGCTCGGAACGTTGCATGCCGATCGTCCCACCGGTATACGCGACGTAAATGGATTTCTTTTGCATAGCATAAATCTTAATGGATTTTCAGATGAGCTGAATTATAGGGGAAAAAAGCCCGGCGGATGCCGGGCCAGAGATTAAAGCGTTAACGGACTTCGCCGCAGCTTAGGCAGAGGGCATAACGGTGCTGCGGATCGTTCAGATTATTAAACAGGCCGGGTTGTTCTTTCACCGCTAAAGCGACGGAAGCCAACGGCGCTGGCAGCATAGACTGAATAGCTGCGGGTAACATCGCATGGATGGAAACGCCAAACTGGCTGAGGATCATATCCGCCAAGCTTGGGTTATCCACGAACCATTTAAGCTGCCACTGTGGCAGTTTGGCCAACTCTGCGGCTTTCTTCACGGCATCATCAAAGTCACCCAACTGGTCGACCAGGCCATTTTTCTTGGCATCATTACCAATCCAAACGCGTCCCTGAGCGATCTGGTCAACCTGTTCCGGCGTCATTTTCCGTGCTTTAGCCACCAGATTGATAAAGTTCTTATAACCGTTTTCGATGTTCAACTGCATCATCTGTGAGAACTCGGCGGGCAAAGCTTTGGTAACGGCCAGATCGGCCAACGGTGAGGTGGCCACTCCATCGGTATTCACACCAATGCTGTCCAGCGTGTTCTCAAAGGTGTTGATGATACCAAAGATGCCGATGGAGCCAGTGAGGGTGCTCGGGCTGGCGATGATGTAATCCGCAGGCGTCGAAACCCAGTAACCACCGGAAGCAGCCATGCCGCCCATGGAGACGACCACCGGTTTTCCGGCCGCTCGCACGGCAGCCAGCTCGGAACGGATCACCTCAGAGGCGGTCACGCTGCCGCCGGGGCTGTTCACTCGGAACACCACCGCTTTGATTTTAGGATCCAGACGCGCCTGGCGCAGTTGCGTTGCGGTGCTATCACCACCCACGGTTCCAGGGGTTTGCTGGCCATCCATTATGGCACCGTTAGCGAAGATGACGGCGATTTCCCCCCCTTGCTCCGGCGCTGATTTTGGTTGGTAATCGTAGATGCTGATCGCGTTGAAATCATTGCTTTGCTTATCCCAGCCGAAGACCTTAACCAATTGCTCTTCAATTACGGTACGGGATGCCAACTCATCAACCTGCTTGCTGTCTAGCGCAAACTTGGCTGTATCGCCTCCCGCCGCTTGCAAGCCACTGAGGATCGCCGCAGCCCCTGGGAACAGTTGTTCCGGAGTCAGTTGGCGGTTGGCCGCCACGGTATTCAGGTAGTTCTGCCAAAGACCGCCGACCCAAAGGCTGTCGGCCTCGCGGGCTTCTGGAGACATATCGTTGCGGATCAGTGGTTCAACAGCGGATTTATAGGTGCCGACCCGGAAAATATTGGTGGTGATCTTCAGTTTTTCCAGCAAGGCTTTGTAATACAAACTGTTGGTCGCAAAACCGTGAAGATCTACCACGCCTTGTGGTGACAGATAGACCTTATTGGCATAGCTGGCCAGATAATATTGCGTCTGATTGTAGCTGTCGCCAATCGCAAAGATCGGTTTGCCGCTGTCACGGAATTCGCGCAGCGCTTTGCCAATATATTGCAGAGAAGGCTGATCGGCACCGGCGAAGTCATTCAACTGCAACACCATGCCAGTAATGTTTTGGTCGTCTTTGGCCTTGCGAATCATGTCCACCAGGTCAAACAGCTAGTTTTCCTGAAGACGATTGCTAGAGGCCCCCAGCAGTTCACGGCCCCATTGGCGAACGCGGCTGTTCATCGATGGCTGATCGACCACGACGCCGCTGAGGTTCACCAGCAGCGCGCCACGGGGCGTCTCTACTGGAGTGGTGCTGCTTTGGAAAGAAACATAGATACCAACCCCAACCAGGATCAGCAGAATCAAGAATAAGTTCAGGATAAATTCCCTGATAAAATTCAGCAGACGCCAAGTCCACCTGAAAATACCGGCAATGAATCGCCACAATGTGCGCATGTGCTCTCCAAGAAAACCGGGGCGGTTCAAAGAGTCGAGAATGTTCCGCTATCCTAATGAGCGGCCGTAGAAATGTCAGCTTTAAATCGTGAGTCATATACAGTATTGCAGAGGCTGTAACTCCCTGTGGAGCTATGTTAACGTGATCCAAATGAAAATTGTTATCAGGAGTTTACAATGGATGCGCTGGATCTTTTACTGAATCGCCGTTCCGCGTCGCGGTTGGCGGCCCCTGCGCCAGCGGGCGAAGTGCGTCAGAATATCATCAATGCCGGGTTACGCGCTCCCGATCATGGTGCATTGCAGCCATGGCGTTTTGTGCTGATCGAAAATCAGGGCTTGGAGCGTTTTAGTGAATTGTTACAGGCGGCAGCAAAGCACGATGGCCTTGATGAGGCCGCCGTCGAAAAAGCAAAACAGGCGCCGTTCCGCGCCCCGCTGATTATTACCGTAGTGGCGCACTGTAGCGAAAACCCGAAAGTCCCCCGTTGGGAACAGGTGATCTCCGCTGGTTGTGCCGTACAGGCGATGCAAATGGCGTCATTGGCACAGGGGTTCAACGGCATCTGGCGTACCGGTGCCTGGACGGAACATCCGCTGGTGCGTGAGGCTTTTGCCTGTCGTGAGCAGGATGAGATTGTGGGTTTTCTTTATCTCGGCACTCCACAGTTAAAAGCAGCCACCAAAGTGGTGCCCCCAGACAGCACTTCTTTCGTCCGTTATTTCTGATCCTGTCCGCAGGGTTTTAGCAGAAAATGCGCGATATCCCGCAGTTTTGTACTGTTTCTGAGCAGGCTAACGGCATAATGCCAGCCTGCTCTTATCAATCCCCTCGGCAAGCGTTACCCTATATCCCATTGTGATACTCTGAAGCTTATTACCCAAAGGGAGTGGACTTATGGCATCGTCGGTCATCCGTTTAACCCAGTACAGCCATGGCGCTGGCTGCGGCTGCAAAATCTCACCGAAAGTTCTCGAAACGATACTGCATAGCGAACAGGAAAAGTTTGTTGATCCGCGTTTGCTGGTGGGTAATGAAACTCGTGATGATGCGGCGGTGTATGACATTGGCAATGGTGTTGGCATTATCAGCACCACGGATTTCTTTATGCCGATCGTCGATAATCCGTTTGATTTTGGCCGCATTGCGGCCACCAATGCCATCAGCGATGTGTATGCGATGGGCGGTAAGCCGATCATGGCGATTGCGATCCTGGGCTGGCCGATTGCTACACTGCCAGCGGAAGTGGCACAGCAGGTGATTGACGGCGGGCGTTATGCCTGCCAGCAGGCGGGCATCGCTTTGGCTGGGGGCCATTCGATCGACGCACCTGAACCGATCTTCGGCTTGGCCGTCACTGGCATTGTCAGCACCGAGCGGGTGAAGAAAAACAGTGCGGCCCAGGCCGGGACGAAATTGTTCCTAACCAAACCATTGGGTATTGGCGTGCTGACCACGGCCGAGAAAAAAAGCAAACTGCGGCCAGAGCACCAAGGGCTGGCAACGCAGGTGATGTGTCAATTGAATAAACCCGGTGCGGACTTTGCCGATGTGGCGGGTATAACTGCGATGACCGATGTGACCGGTTTTGGCTTATTGGGGCACCTCAGTGAAATGTGCCAGGGTTCTGAATTGCAGGCGACGGTGTGGTTCGATCAGGTGCCGAAACTCCCTGACATCGAGCGTTATATCAGTGAGGGCTGCGTGCCCGGCGGAACCGGCCGTAATTTCGACAGCTATGGTCATCTGGTCGGTGCTATGAGTGACTTGCAGCGCCAGTTATTATGCGATCCGCAGACTTCTGGTGGTTTATTGCTGGCGGTATTGCCGGAAGCCGAAGCCGAGGTGCAGGCGATTGCTGCGCGCCATGGCATCACGCTGAAGGCCATTGGTGAACTGCACGCCGCTCAGCCGGGTAAACCGCTGATTGAGGTTGTCTAGTGTCAACTATGCAGACTAGGCAGGACACCAACGATTATCGGCGTATTTTTCTGCAAGATGTGCCACTGATTGATGTTCGTGCGCCAATAGAATTTCAGCAAGGGGCATTCCCCTCAGCTATTAACCTGCCGTTGATGAACGACAGCGAACGCCAGGCGGTGGGAACCTGTTACAAGCAGCAAGGCCAGCAAGCGGCGATCGATCTCGGACATCGTCTGGTTAATGGCCAACTGCGTGAACAGCGCACTCAAGCCTGGATCGCGCAATGTGCTCGGCAGCCGCAGGGATATATTTATTGTTTCC
>Ga0114969_10003972_pt1 | contig 11800 bp, 6 predicted proteins | sample M_130807_MF_Meta_FD_87316 | JGI IMG/M metagenome (GOLD analysis project Ga0114969, IMG submission 87316) | Freshwater microbial communities from Lake Montjoie, Canada to study carbon cycling - M_130807_MF_MetaG | ecosystem: Environmental > Aquatic > Freshwater > Lake | place: Lake Montjoie...
ACCCACGATCGTCACATCGGGCGCGACACGCTCGATCCCCGCGATGAGTTCGTCGGGTGCGAGGTTGTAGCTGTCGGCGAGCAACAGGACCGTGTGCGGTTCGCGATCGAGGAGGTTCGCCTCGCGCCCGATCTCGCGCCCGACCTCCTCGGCCCGACCGCGCAGGGCCGGCAGGAAGAACGGGCGTACCTCCAGATCGCCGGCGATTGCGATCGCGGCAACCGCCGGCCCTCGCTCCGTCTCGCCCCCGGGCCACATCACCGAGGACGCGCTGCAGCCCACAACGGAGGAAGCCCCCGTCGCCGCCCGCAGGGCCCTCTCGAAGCGGCCGAACCCCGGGCCATGGGCCGAGGTCGCGAAGAACACCGCCGCTCGAGCCCGAGTTCCGCCAAGCCCCCGCCCGGCCTGCATCGCGATCTCGCGGGCCGCATCGGCGGCGTCGGAGAGCCGCGAGCCACCGCTGGAGATCCGAAGCATGCCGGGGGATGCCATTCCCTCGCCCCACCGGCAACGCACCCCTCGTCGCCCGGCCGGGGGCTTCGAGCGACGCCTCGACCCCCGACCTGGCCGGCCAAATCACGGTCGCGCTCGGCCGGGCACAGGTGCTAGGGTCCGGAGGTGCTCCGACCCCATTGCCACGCGAGCCGCTCGACGTGCAGGCGCTTGGCGCTGCTTGCATGCCTTGCCATGTCGACGCTTGCCGCCGGTCCGGCGCAGGCGCGTTCGCGCCGCCAATTGCCGCCGGACGTGATCCTGCACCCGGATCGCGGGATCGGCATCTCCCGCTTCTCCAAGGCCTCGCACGACCAGAGGCTCTTCAAATCGATCAACAACGGCACGCGCTTGCCGGGTTACGATCCCGCGATCGACCCCTACAACAACGTCCTCAGCCAGGGCAGCACCTACGACATCCAGACCGGGCAGGTGCGCGGCTCGCTCAGCGATCACTACGCCGAGATTCGGCGCGAAGAGGAGAATGCACGGCGGCAGCGCCAGGAGCGCGCCAGGCAACTCAAGGCCGCCGACGCGTCCAACTCTCTCGCCACGACGAAGTCGCTCTCCGCTGCCACCCACGAGGCCCGGTCGTCGACGTTGCCACCGTCGGCAAGCCCACCCTGAAGACTCGCGTGGAACGATCGGACCCGACCCGGGTCGGACCATGCCTCTAGACCTGTCCCTGCCGCGCGACCGCTGGCAGCAACTCGCCCAACGCGGCCTCGAGATCGACTTCCCGGTGTTCCTCGCGCCGATGGTCGGCCTGTCCCACACGGCCCTCAGGCAGACGGTCGCCTCGTACCTCCCATCGGGAGCCTCGACGGTTCTCTTTACCGAGATGCTGTCCTCGCGCCGCCTGCCGACCGAACGGGTCGGCGAGCGACCCGAAACGGCTTTCGACGCCAGTGAGCCACCGCTCGTCCCGCAACTCCTGGCGAACGAGGAGCGTTTCATCGTCGCCTCGCTCGCCAAACTCGCCGCCCTGCGACCCGCCGCCATCGACATCAACATGGGCTGCCCGGTCGCGAAGGCGCTCAAGCACAACTGGGGAGTCGCCCTGATGGGCGATCCACGCTACGCTGAGGAGGTCGTCCGCCTGACCGTGCGCCACTCGGCTTACCCGGTTTCGGTCAAACTGCGCACCGGGATCGCCGACGATCCCGCCTACCTGGTCGAGTTCGCTCGCATGCTCGAGGAGGCCGGGGTGGCGTGGATCACCCTCCATCCACGGATCGCCGCCCAGGGCCGACGCGGACGCCCACGCTGGGATTACATCGCGAGGGTCCGCGATGCGGTGTCGATCCCGGTCGTCGGCAACGGCGACGTCCAGACCGCCGCCGACGCGATCGACCTGCTGCGGGAAACCGGGTGCGACGGGGTCATGATCGGCCGCGCGGCCGTGGCCAGGCCGTGGATCTTCTGGCAAATCGGCGAGGCCCTCGGTCGGCCCGCGCCACCCGGCCGCTTCGCTCCCTTCGCCCCGTCGGACCCTTGGGCCGAGGGTGCCGAGTTCTCCGTCGCACTCGGGACCTTCATCGACGCTGCGGAGCGGGCCTTTTCTCCCACCGATGCCGCCAAGCGATTGCGCTTCTTCGCACACTGGGGCGCACGCTGGCTGGACTTCGGCCATGAACTCTGGCGGCGCCTCGCCTCGGCCGCGGATCTCGACGAAGCGCGTCGAATCGGGACCGACTTCTTCGCGGTTCCCCAACGCATGGCCGCTCGCACCACGCTCGCGAATTGAGGGTCGCGCACACGGCCTGCGCGCAGGCCGTCGTGGATTCTACGCGTCCTCGTCCGGCTCGGGCGCGCCCTCGGCATCGCCGACGTCGACGTCGCCTTCCTCCGCCACGGGATCGACCCCGTTGCCCGGCGTGACCTTCTCGACGACACGCGCAATGCTCACCACCCGCTCGCCCTCGTCGACGTCGAGGAGTTTCACGCCCTGGGTATTCCGGCCGATGACGCGCATGTCGCTCACGCGCAAGCGGATCAGACGGCCGCGGTCCGTCACCAGCATGACCTCGTCGTCAGACGCCACCTGCACGGTGCCGACCACGTGGCCGCTCTTGTCCGCGAGCTTCATCGTGATGATGCCCTTGCCACCACGGGTCTGGAGCCGGTACTCGTCGAGGTCGCTGCGCTTACCCTGGCCCTTCTCCGAAACCGAGAGGATCGAGAGTCCCGGCGAGAGCACGTCCACGCTGACGACCTCGTCGTCACCCTCGAGCGAGATTCCCTTCACCCCACCCGCGCTGCGCCCCATCGAGCGAACGTCGCTCTCCCGAAAGCGGATAGCCTGCCCGGATCGCGTCGAAAGCAGCGCCTCCTGCTCCGGGTCCACCAGGCGCACGCCGATCAAGCTGTCACCTTCGTCGAGACCGATCGCGATGATGCCCGCGGCTCGGCGATTCGCGTACGCCATGAGATCGGTCTTCTTCACGATTCCCTTGCGGGTCGCGAAGAGAACTGAGCGTCCCGGCTCGAAGGAGGAGATAGGTAGAAACGCGCTGATCTTCTCGTCGGGAGCGAGTTGGAGCAGGTTCACGATCGCCTTGCCCTTGGCGACGCGGCTGCCCGAGGGAATCTCGTACACCTTCCGCCAGTGCAGCCGGCCCTTCGAAGTGAAGAACAGGATGCTGTCGAGCGTGCTTGCCACGAAAAGATGCTCGATGAAGTCCTCTTCCCGCGCCGTCGCACCGAGCTTGCCGCGGCCACCACGTCTCTGCGGACGGTAGGCCGACGCGGCGATCCTCTTGATGTAGCCGGCGTGGGACACGGTGACGGCCATCTCTTCGCGCACGATCAGGTCTTCGAGGGAGATGTCGTCCTCCATCTCCATGATCTGCGTGCGACGGGCGTCCCCGTACTTCTCCTTCATCTCGAGGAGCTCGGTTCGGATGATCGCGTCCACCTCGGCGGCGTCGGAGAGGATGTACTTCAGCCGCGCGATGAGCTCGCTGACCTCCTTGTGTTCACCGAGGATCTTGTCGCGTTCCAGGTTTGTCAGCCGCTGCAGGCGCATGTCGAGGATCGCCTGGGCCTGCACCTCGGAAAGCGAGAAGTTCGACATGAGCCGATCGCGGGCCTCCGCGGGCGTCGAGGAGGCCCGGATCAGCGCGATCACCGCGTCGAGGTTGTCGAGCGCGATGCGCAGGCCCTCGAGGATGTGGAGTCGCTCCTCGGCCTTGCGCAGGTCGAAGATCGTCCGCCGCGTCACGACCTCGCGTCGATGGTCGAGGAACACGGCCAGCGCGTCGCGCAGGTTCAGAAGCCTCGGCCGGCCCTCGACGATCGCGAGCAGGTTCACACCGAAGGACTCCTGCATCGGCGTCAGCTTGAATAGCTGGTTCAGGATCACCTGGGCCGAGGCGTCCTTCTTCAGCTCGACCACGATCCGCATGCCCGACCGGTCCGACTCGTCGCGCAAGTCGGAGATGCCCTCGATCTTCTTCTCGTTGACCAGTTCGGCGATCCGCTCGATGAGCCGTGCCTTGTTCACCTGGTACGGGATCGCGTCGACGATGATCTTCGATCGCCCGGTGCGTTCATCCTCCTCGATCTCGGCGCTGGCCTTCATCTGGATGATGCCGCGCCCGGTCGTATACGCCTCGCGGATCGGCCCCGTTCCGCAGATGAACGCTCCCGTCGGAAAGTCCGGGCCGGGGATGTGGCGCATCAGGTCGAGCGGCCCCAACGTCGGGTCGTCGATGAGCGCGACGCACCCGTCCACCAGCTCACCGAGGTTGTGCGGGGGAACGTTCGTCGCCATGCCGACGGCAATGCCGGCCGCCCCGTTCAGCAGTAGGTTCGGGATCTTCGCGGGCAGAACCGTAGGTTCGCGCTCGCTGTCGTCGTAGTTCGGCGCGAAGGATACCGTCTCGCGGTCGATCTCCCCGAGGAGTTCGCTCGCGATGCGCGAGAGGCGGATCTCCGTATAGCGCATCGCTGCGGCGGAGTCGCCGTCGATCGAACCGAAGTTGCCCTGCCCGTCGACGAGCGGGTAGCGCATCGAGAAATCCTGGGCGAGCCGCACGATCGTGTCGTAGACGGCTGAGTCGCCGTGTGGGTGGTACTTGCCGATCACGTCACCGACGATGCGGGCCGACTTCTTGTAAGCCTTGTTCCAGTCGACGCCGAGCTCGTTCATCGCGAACAAGACTCGACGGTGGACGGGCTTCAGCCCGTCACGCGCATCGGGAAGAGCGCGCCCGATAATGACGCTCATAGCGTAGTCCATGTAGGACTGGCGCATCTCGTCTTCGATGCTCACCGGGACGCGTGCGTTCGACTCGGCCATGGCTCTTCCGTTGGCGTCGGGTCAGACGTCGAGGTTGCGGACGTTCAGCGCGTGCGCCTCGATGAAACGGCGTCGGGGTTCGACCTCGTCGCCCATGAGCATCGAGAACATGTGATCGGCCTCGGGCATGTCGTCGACTCGTACCTGCAGGAGCGTGCGCTTCTCCGGATCCATCGTGGTCGCCCAGAGTTGCTCCGGGTTCATCTCGCCGAGACCCTTGTAGCGCTGGATCTCGAGGCCCTTGCGTGCGCCCGCCATGATGTGGCGAACGGCAGCTCCGAGGGTGGGCATCACGATCTTCTCGGCGCCGGAAACCACGGTGAAGGGTGCGCGACCGGCGTCGACGAGGTCGCGGCTCAGGCGACGCACTTCCTCGAACTCGGGCGAGGTGCAGAACTCGAAACCGAGCGTGGTGCGCTCAGCGGCCGCCGACGTGTTGCGCCGCGTATGGACGATGAGCGTAGGGAGTTCACCGGACTGCTCGATCGACACCATCGCGTCGCCGATCTCCTCCTTGCGCGGAGCGAGGGCCGCCCGAAGAGTTTCGGCGACTTCCTCGAGGACGGCGCGGTCGCGGAAGGCCTCGGCCCCGAGTTTCGGGACCAGCGCTGCAGCTTGAACCACCTCGCGATTGCGGCGAGCCCGCTCGGTAATCGCGAGCACCCGGTCGAGCGCCGAGGAGCGTCGCAGAACGTTCGCCAACGCATCGCCGGCGAGTCCGACGGTGCTTCCCGTGCCGACAACTGAGGTCTGTTCGCTCCCCGCCTGGATCAGGTAACCCTCGAGAGCTGCCTCGTCGCGCAGGTACTGCTCGTTCTTCCCCTTCTTCACCTTGTAGAGCGGCGGCTGCGCGATCAGCACGTGGCCGTTCTCGATCAACTCCGGGAACTGCCGATAAAAGAAGGTCAGCAGGAGCGTGCGGATGTGGCTGCCGTCCACGTCCGCGTCGGTCATGATGATCAGCGTGTGATATCGCAGCTTGGCAATATCCTTGTCCTCCTTGCCGATGCCCATCCCGAGCGCAGTGATGAGGAGTCGGATTTCCTGCGAGGACAGCATCTTGTCGAAACGCGCCTTCTCGACGTTCAGGATCTTGCCGCGCAGCGGGAGGATCGCCTGGTTGCGACGGTCGCGCCCCTGTTTCGCCGAGCCGCCGGCGGAGTCGCCCTCGACGATGAAGAGTTCGGAGAGCTTCGGGTCGCGCTCCTGGCAGTCGGCGAGCTTTCCGGGCAGGGACCCGGAGTCGAGGGCGCCCTTGCGCCGGGCGAGTTCCTTCGCCTTACGCGTCGCCTCGCGGACGCGAGCCGCCTCGATTCCCTTGCCGACGATCTTGCGGGCCTCGCTCGGATGCTCCTCGAAATAGGTCGCGAAGCGCTCGTTCACGAGCGCTTCGACGAGTCCCTTCACTTCGCTGTTGCCGAGCTTGGTCTTGGTCTGCCCCTCGAATTGTGGCTCCGGCACCTTCACGGCGATGACCGCGGTGAGACCTTCGCGGATGTCGTCGCCCTCGAGCGCTTCGCCGTCCTTTTTGAGGAGCCCGGAGGAGGTCGCGTAGGTGTTCACCGTTCGCGTCAGCGCCGCCTTGAAACCCGAAAGGTGGGTTCCACCCTCGTGCGTATTGATGTTGTTCGCAAAGCTGTAGACAGTCTCCGAGTAGCCCTCGTTCCACTGCAGGGCGACCTCGATGGACACACTCTCGCGCTCACCCTCGATGAAAATCGCCTCGGGATGGATCGGCGTCTTCGTCGTGCCGAGGTACTCGACGAACGAAAGGATGCCACCCGGGTAGTGGAAGTCGTGTTCACGACCGTTTCGCTTGTCCTCGATGGTGATTCGAAGTCCGCGGTTCAGGAACGCCAATTCCCGAAGGCGTTGCGAGAGGATCTCGAAGCTGAATTCCGTCGATGGGAAGATCAACGGATCCGGCCTGAAGGTGATCTGGGTGCCGCGGCTCTGCGTCGGGCCGAGGCGCTCCAGGGGCTTCTCTGGTGCTCCTCGACGGTACCTCTGGAAGTGAACGTATCCCTCGCGCCAGATTTCCATCTCCAGCTGTTCGGAAAGGGCATTCACGACCGAGATACCCACCCCGTGAAGCCCACCGGAGACCTTGTACGATTGCTTGTCGAACTTGCCCCCGGCGTGCAGCTTGGTGAGCACCACCTCGGCCGCTGAGATGCCCTCGGTGGGGTGGATGTCCACCGGGATTCCCCGACCGTCGTCGATCACGGTGACGGTGCCGTCGATGTGGATCGTCACCCCGACGTTCGTGCAGTAGCCGGCCAGGGCCTCGTCGACGGAGTTGTCGACCACCTCGTAGACCAGATGGTGAAGTCCGCGTTCGGCCGTGTCGCCGATGTACATCCCGGGCCGTTTACGGACTGCTTCGAGGCCTTCAAGGACCTTGATCTGGTCGGCCCCGTATTGGGCGCTCTGGGAGTCGGTAGGCGAGGTGGATTCCATCGGTAAATCAATTGCTTGAGGAACGTAGTCTCTTAGCAGAAGAGAGTCCGGAAAAGAAGCCTTGGGCTGCGGTTCAGTGAGCAAAAAAGCCCACTGGAAGGCCGGTCGGGACCGCTGCAAGACCGGGGAAGGTAACCCCTCGCAATTCGCCTACCGAGGTTCGGTTCGGAGCCTCCGAAGACTTCCGAGGGGCGGCCTCCGCCGAAGGGGTTGATCGGCCTGATTTCAGGCTTGCGCGGTTAGCCTGGCGGCGCGCGGGTGGGGACCCCCGATGAACGAGCCTTCCCCGGCTCAGAGCCGCATCGGCATAACGACGTAGCGATAACTGTCGTCGTCGCGGCTGCGGACGACTCCCGGACTTGCGTCGTCGCTCAGGGAAATATCGACCAGTTGATCGTCCTCGAGCACGCCGAGAACCTCGAGCAGGTACCGCGAGTTGAAGCCCACGGTAATCTCCTCCCCCGCGTACTCGATCTCGATCTCTTCGCTTGCCTCCCCGAAATCCGGGCTATTCGCCGCGACCTGCAGTTGCCCGGGGCTCACGTGGAGTTTCACCCCGCGGGCGCGATCGCTCGCGACCACCGACACGCGGCGTAGCGCCGAAAGGATCTCCGGCTTGGGCACCGAGATCGTATGCTTCGAGGACTTCGGAATCACCTGGTCGTAATTCGGGAACTCTCCGTCGATCAGCCTCATGACCAGCTCGACCTGCCCATGGTCGACCCGCACGACGTTCGGGCCGATGGTGAGGCGCGCGTTGCCCTCGACACCGTCGAGGAGCTTGCGCATCTCGATCAGGCCCTTGCGCGGCAGGATGACCGATCGAGTGGAGGAAGGCCCACCGGAGAGCGGCTTCTCGACCAGGGCGAGGCGGTGGCCGTCGGTGCCGACGAAACGCAGCTGCGTTTCCTCCGCCGTCATCAGGACGCCACCGAGTGGGGGACGCGTGTCGTCGGATGCCACTGCGAAGATCGTGCAGTCGATCATGCGAACGAGCGCGTCGCAGGAGATCTCGAATCGCGGCGCCCCATTCGCCTCGGCGTCAGGAAAAGCCGGGAAGTCGCTCGCGGGCAAACCCACGAGTTTCACCCGCGAACGGCCCGAGACGACCTCGACGAACTGGTTTTCGAGCAGTCGGACCGTCACCTCGCCCGGCTTCAGTTCGCGGACGAATTCGTAGAATTTCCGGGCGCCGACCGTCGCTGCTCCAGCCTTCTTGATCTTCGCGGGGAGCCGACGCTTCACGTGCACTTCGAGATCCGTCGCCGCAATCGCCAGGTCATTGCCGGAAACGTCAAGAAGAGCATTGGCGAGGATCGGGAGCGTGTTTCGTCTCTCGACCACGCCCTGCGTCAGGCCGAGGCCTTCGAGGAACTCACCACGATCGACTGAGAACTCCATCGGACCTCCCTTCGGATTGTATCCGCATCGCTCTTCTTTTCTCTTGTATTTTAATGAAAAGATAGTGGTAGTAGGTCCTGTGGAAGACTGGAACAACTACCCTAAATATTTGATTTAGCTCGAGAATCGCCTGTGAATGGAAAGTGGACGAAAATGACCCGGAGGTCCGTCCCCCTGTGCATAACCGATTCTTCCACGGCCATGCACAGGTCGTGAACAGCCTTTCCACAGGGCAACTCAGGGGCGGCGCGGCGGTGTCGGACACGCTCCCGACGGATCAGAAGAGGGGTTGTCACGCCGTCCGCTGCACGGTGAGAGCCCGCTCCAGAGCCTCGATCGCCGAGCGGAAGGCCGGGTCCTCGGCGAGGCGTCGCTCGACCACCGACTGCGCGTGCATGACCGTGGAATGGTCGCGACCACCGAACTTTTGACCGATCTGCGGAAAGGACGCCCTGACCAGCTTGCGGGCGATGTACATGGCGACCTGTCGGGCCGACGCAACCGATTGGGTGCGCCGTTTCGATTTGAGCTCGTTCAGGCTCAGCCCGAAGTGCTCGCAGACGGCGCGCTGAACGTCTTCGATGGTCAAGGTGCGCCCGCGGTTGAGGAGGTGGGGTGCAAGCACGCTGCGCGCAAACGGCACGGTGATCTCCGCGCCGTTCAAGGATCCCATCGCCGCCAGTCGAGTCATGACGCCCTCGAGCTCGCGCACGTTCGCGGTGACCTCCGAGGCGATGAACTCCGCGACCTCCGGGGAGATCGGCCAGCCCTCGGACTCGGCCCGCTTCTGGACGATCGCGACTCTGGTCTCCATCTCCGGCGCCTGAATGTCGGCGATCAGACCCCACTCGAAGCGGTTGCGCAGCCGTTCCTCGAGGTCGGGAATGTCCTTGGGAAACTTGTCCGACGTGAGGACGATCTGCCGGTGACCCTCGTGCAGCGAGTTGAAGGTGTGGAAAAACTCCTCCTGCGTGCGCTCCCGGCCCGCCAGGAACTGGACGTCGTCGATGATGAGCAGGTCGACCTTTCGAAACCGGGTTTTGAATTCATCCATGCGATCCCGGCGCAGCGCCGCGATCATGTCGTTCACGAACGACTCGCTCGGAACGTAAACGATCCGGGCGGCCGGGTTCTTGGCGAGGAGGGCGTGGCCGATCGCGTTGACGAGATGGGTCTTGCCGACCCCGACCCCGCCGTAGATGAAGAGCGGGTTGTACTTATCGCCGGGTCGGTGGGCGACTGCCCGGGCGGCGGCATGGGCGAACTCGTTGCTCGTCCCGACCACGAAGTTCTCGAACGTGTAGCGCGGAACCAGGTTGCCGACGCGCGCCGCAGCCCGGCGGGGTGGGCGGGTAGCACGATCCGGATCACCGGCCCCTTCGGGTCCGGGCGCCGTGTCCTTGCGTCCCTTTTCCGCCGGTGCAGAGGCATCGTCGGGGGTCGCGAAGAGCTCGCCCTGCCGCGAGTCCTCGAGGCTGAACTGCACCTCGGGAAGAACGCCTCCGGCTTCCGCGAGCGACTCGCGGATGGCCTGGAGGTAGTTGCGGGTCACCCAATCGCGGTAGAAACGGCTTGGTGCACGGAGAAGGAGTCGGGCTTCGCCGACTTCCGCGACCCGCAGGGGGCGGATCCATGTCTCGAAGTTCGCTGGACCGACCTTGTCCCGCAAAACGTCGCATGCCCGCTCCCAGGTCTGCATCCGGCTTGGCCCCCCCGCCAAGGAAACGTTATGCACAGCGTTGTCCACAGGTGTGGACAAGCGCGAAATCACCAATATTTTTGTGTCTTTTCGGAAGGCGAAGGCGGGCGACCCGACATCCGGAAGGCTGGTGTTCGGCGGCCTCGGCGAGGCGACCATCGTCACTATGCCTCGATAAAAAAATGACGCCCGAGCAGTTGCGAGGGGCTGTCCCTACGATCAACGATCGGGGGTTGCAAGGACAAAACGCGGCGCACGACGGAACGTGCGAATTCGACTCGGAAAAAAATCCAGCGAGGATCGACGGAGAGTGCAAGCGAATCGACGCGAGGAGCGATCGAGACGCTTTTCCCATTGAGGCATCGGAACTTGCGAGACGCTTCTCGAAAACTGTTGGCACGCGCATCGCGCATCGCTCCGGCTGGCGTGAACAGCCCGGTTCGCGCTTGGCGCGCTGTCGGAGGCGATCCAGTCTTCGTCGTTCGCGGTCGCGGCGCGCGGATATGGGATGTCGATGGCGCCGAATACGTCGACTACGTCTGCGCCTGGGGCCCGCTCATCGCCGGACACGCCGAACCGTCAGTCATCGAGGGATTGATCGAGACCGCGCGTCTGGGAACCGGTTTCGGAGCGCCGCACCCCGCAGAGGTCGAACTGGCCGAGCGGATCCGCGAATCGATTCCGACCGTCGAGAAACTGCGGCTGGTCACCTCGGGCACCGAGGCGACGATGACCGCCATCCGCATTGCCCGCGCCGCGACCCGCCGCGACCGGATCATCAAGTTCGAGGGTTGCTACCACGGGCACAGCGACGGCCTGCTGGTTCGCGCCGGCTCCGGCGTCGCCACCTTCGGCGTCCCCGACAGCGCGGGAGTTCCCGAGGCCATCTCGGGGCTTACGAGCAGCATCCCGTTCAACGACAGGTCCGCACTCCAGGCGACTTTGGCAGCGGAGCCGCCGCCCGCCGCGATCATCCTGGAGCCGCTCCCGGCCAATATGGGAGTCGTTCCGCCGGACCCCGGCTTTCTCGTCGCGGCGGTCGAGGCAGCCCGGGCCCGGGGCGCCCTGGTGATCTTCGACGAGGTGATCTCGGGCTTCCGGGTGGCACGTGGTGGCGCCCAGGAGCTGTTCGGCGTCGGCAGCGACCTCACCTGTCTCGGCAAGATCATCGGCGGCGGCCTTCCGGTCGGCGCGGTGGGGGGAAGGGCCGACCTCCTCGACCTTCTGGCACCGTTGGGTCCCGTCTACCAGGCCGGCACACTCTCGGGGAACCCGGTCGCTTGCGCAGCCGGCGCCCGCATGATCGACCTCCTCACTCCGGACGCCTACCGGCAACTGGAGATAACGGGGGCCCACCTCGAGGATGGACTCCGCCGGGTTCTGCGCGACACCGGGACGAAGGCGACTGTCCAGCGGGTCGGGTCGCTGCTCACCGTTTTCTTCGG
>Ga0114969_10003975_pt1 | contig 11797 bp, 11 predicted proteins | sample M_130807_MF_Meta_FD_87316 | JGI IMG/M metagenome (GOLD analysis project Ga0114969, IMG submission 87316) | Freshwater microbial communities from Lake Montjoie, Canada to study carbon cycling - M_130807_MF_MetaG | ecosystem: Environmental > Aquatic > Freshwater > Lake | place: Lake Montjoie...
GCGTGAACCGCTCAAAGTTCCACTAACACTAGGAGTCCCTGAGCTAGTCATCGTCGCGGAGGAAGTTCCAGAGCCAGTGGCCGTCTCAGAAGGCGTGCCTGAACCGCTCAAAGTTCCACTAACACTAGGAGTCCCTGAGCTAGTCATCGTCGCGGAGGAAGTTCCAGAGCCAGTGGCCGTCTCAGAAGGCGTGGGAGAACCGCTCAAAGTTCCACTAACACTAGGAGTCCCTGAGCTAGTCATCGTCGCGGAGGAAGTTCCAGAGCCAGTGGCCGTCTCAGAAGGCGTGGGGGATCCGCTCAAGGTTCCACTTATACTAGGAGTCCCTGAGATAGTAGCCGTCACAGAGGAAGTTCCAGAGCCACTTACAGTTTGAGAGGGTGTCCCTGAACCAGATAATGTTCCACTCGGTGAAGGCGTGCCTGATCCAGATGGTGTTACAGAAGCCGTAGCCGAGGGCGTATCGGTCACATAAGAAGAGCTAGATGGAGAAGAAGTACTTATTGACTCGGCTGTCACCATAGGCGATGGACTAAAAGAGTTACTTGCGCTCTCAGAGGAAGTTAACACCGATGACGCAGAAGCCATTACGCTCGCTGATTCAGACACGCCACCTGAAGGAGAAGAAGTTGCCGAACCCCCCTCTGACACAGTAATCAAAGCAGATCGTGTAGCCGTAGAAAAAGCATCTGATGGACTCATAGTTATACTCGCTGATACAGAAGGAGAACCGCTCACAGAATCCACCGAACTATATGATAGCGCAGACGTCTGAGATGCTTCTGTAGTAGCTGAACCTACTGCGCTCTCGCTCACACTTGCCAACGCACTTGCCGAATCCGCCAAAGAACCACTAGCCTCTGCCGACGAAGAGCGAGAAGGGCTTGCGTCTGCCGACGAAGAGCGCGAAGCTGTCACAGCCCCAGAAGCCGTCCTAGAACTCGTATGCGACCGGCTAGGGCTAGAAGATACACTTCCTACCCCAGAACTCGTGATAGACACACTTCCTGACCCGCAAGCAGAAGCAGAACTACTGGCTAAAACACTCTTTGTCACCGATACACTTACCAACGAGCTCCTTGTACTAACAATACTCGCTGTAGCACCCACAGTCTCCGAGGAAGCCTCGGAGGCCGAAACGCTGCCACTAGCGGAAGAAGACAGACTAGGAAGCCCAGATTCAGATGCCAAAGGAGATGGGCTTTCACTCATAGATGCGGAAGAACTTCCCAACCCAGAGGCAGTCCTAGAATCACTAAACGTCATACTAACCCCAGAACTTGGGCTCCCAGACGTAGTCCTAGAAGCCACATCACTCGCACTATATGTGCCCGATACAGTCTCTGTTACACCCGTGGGAAACGTCGTTATACTTGGCGTAGAAGTACTTTCTTGTGACACCGTACCATCCACACTTCCACTAATAGTTCCAGACCTTGATCTCACAGGAGACACACTCATAATACCACTCTTTGACACAAATCCAGTTCTACTTACCGTACGCGAACCCTGAACAGTCATAGAAGGAATTACCGTAAAAGTCACAGTCGCTGAAGCAGAATGTGAGCGACTCGCCCTGGCAGACCCACTATAACTAACAGAAGCCGAACTCGTCCTCGTATTACTCGTAGACGCTGTCTGGGTCCTAGAAAATGCTCCGCTCCTAGATGCTAAAGGACTATACGACGAAGAAGGTGTACAAGTACTATCACCCGTAGCCGATGCCGTAACACTCTCTTTTACAGATCCCCCAGGGCTAACGGTCTCTGTCACTGCTGTAGTAGCCGATACACTGGCAAATCCGCTTGCCGAAACACTCCTGCTCATGCGCCCCGTCAAGGAACCGCGCATTGAAACTGACCCTGAGGAAGAAACGCTAGCTGTCTTCGTATTGGTATAGGAACCCGAGGCAGTTTTAGTAATAGGCCCTGACCTAGTAGGAGCCATAGAGCGAGTCCCTGTTACAGAAGCCGTGGAAGTCCTAGAAGATGACATGGAACGTGTGGGTGTAGGAGACATAGAAGAAGACCTCGTAGCCTGCGTAGAGCCAGAAGATGTCCTAGAAGCCCTCGTGCTAGCAGACCCTGTTACACAAGCTGTAGACGTCCTAGAGCTAGTTATACTGCGTGAAGAACTCGGAGAAGATGTACTGGTTCTAGACGCCGATACACTCTGCGTGCCCGTCTTTGTAACTAGCGCGGACCCAGAGGCTCTCCCTGTCTTTGTAAAAGAAGGAGACGCAGAAGATGTTTTGGACGAAGCCATGGTACGACTCTGCGTAACACTGGTGGTGCCCGTCTTGGAAGAAGAAGCCGACCTAGAACTACTCGGACTTGTAGACGAACTCTTAGAAGATGTTATAGAGCCAGTGCCCGTGCGCGTAGGTGCCGTGGTCCGTGTGCTAGTTGTGCTCCCCGTGATAGTTTTTGTCATTATGGCCGAACTGCTTTGAACAGCCGATGCGCTCGCTGTCTTAGATGCCGCCGCAGACCCAGTGGCCAATACACTGTGCCAAGCAGTAAGCGTATTTTTCGCCGTCGGTGTAAAGAGATCGGTTGGCCGAATAGATCTTGTCCCTGTTGTAGTGCGCGTAGATGTTTTGGACATCGTAGAGCTCGCGGTAGGCAGTACCACGTCCCAGGCTAAGATACGCGCATCTTCACGAGGCTCTCCCAAAGATACAATGGATGCTAGAAAAAATAACAAGAGTTGTAGCTTACGCATCTTGCTATTCTGTATATATGATAATCATTTAGACACTGGCTCTTCTCTACGAATAAACTCACCAGGTTCCCCAGTGGAATCGCAATCAAACACGTGGCCCGCTGCGCTCACCCATACGGCTCGCCCATCCCTCTCCTCTTTCCTTATAGAGCACGTATCTGCGTGAAAGGTCTCTGGTGCCTTCTCGCTTTCATCATAGACCTTCCGAACTCTGGGGAAGGATTGAAGAATAGTGCCTTTAGCCGAAGGAGGAGGTTCCACAACCTTCTTTTTCCTCCCCATCTCCTCAGAAATAGACGCCGGCCTTTGAACCACCCAGGCCTTAGAAACACACGCCTCCTCGGCCCGCATCTGCGCCTCCTTCGCAGCCACCAGCCATTCCGAATCCGGCTCACACCCTTCTTCCTCGGCCAATTTCCAGTAACCCTTGCTCCCATAGACCAAGGAATCTTTCGGAGGCTCTTCGGCTAGTAAACCGTGTATCATCCGCGACTGTGTAAAAGGACATCCCTTTGACACCCTGTATATACACGCCTCGCACAGATTCTCATTCTTGCGAGCCTTCCCCTCGCACAGCCTCGCAAAGCATACCCAGGAAGATCCTAGCTTGATGCGCTTATTCTCCCAGTCCACTAGTCTTGCCTGGCACGCCATGTAGACCTTCCATAAGCTATCCCCGTGTTATCAATTTTTTAGAGTCCGCGCACTAGGATCCGTCGCACCGGGCGACCAACGAGGCATCCAATAAGGCCACAGGTCGCCGGTGTGCTTGTAGAACCTATCATATATGGACCGATAGTACAGAGCTTCCTTCGTATGACACAGAGGCCAGCGCAACTTTGTATCATCCAGAACAATCCCGCGCTCCTCAATCTTCCTCTGAATGATCTGGTACCACGACTCGCCCTCGGCCTGGCTACTCACACCATCACTGAACGCCTCCTTCGTCCTATAAAGTATGTGTGTAGGGAGTAAATCATCCTTTAAGAAAGCATCACGCAGAAGAATCTTCTCCATCCTCCTTGGTTCGCCCGTAGCTTTATTCTCAGCCACAGGCCTGCGCAAGGAAGTCTTATATGCGAGGGCAGCCGCCACGAACTGCTTGTCCAAGAAAGGTGTGCGCGCCTCCAGGCCATGCGAGCTAATAGACCTATCTGAGCGAAGCACGTCATACCTGTGAATTTCCTTTAACAGTCTCCGCACCTCCTCCTCAAACGCCGCGTCATTCGGCGCATTGTAGAAATATTTATACGAGCCGAAAATCTCATCGGCGCCATCGCCGTTGAATATGACCTTACAATCGGTCCTGTGCCGAATCTCGCGGGCAATCATCCAGTTCCCCACAGAGGCGCGCACGGTCGTAATATCATACGACTCAATGTCATGAATGACCTCGGGAATACAATCAAACATCTCGTCGGCCGTGACGACAATCTCCGTATGGTCGGAGCCGATGAAGCGCGCTACCCAGGCAGCGTAAAACAAGTCCGTCCCGCCCTTCATGCCGATACTGAAGGTCTTCAAGGGCGGTTTGCCCATCTCCTTGAGACGCCTCTGGACCAGCGCGGCAACCAAGCTGGAATCCACTCCCCCGCTCAAGAGTGCCGCCACCGGCCTCTCCGTCATGAGGCGCTTATCTACGGCGGAAATGAGGGCGTCCCGCAGATACGCTAGAGGCATATCGGCCGTCTGCTTGATCCAGGGAACTTCGTGATACACGCGCTTGATAAGGTCCCCCGTGTCCTCATAAATCTGCCATACTTCTCCAGGAGGAAACTCCACGACCTTCTCGCCCTCCAAGACAAACGGCTCCAATGCCTTCCTCTCACTGGCAAATGTCCAGGAGCCAGAAGGGCTCTCAATATAAAAGAGGGGCCGAACACCATAGGGATCCCTCGCTACCACATACGAACCCGAATCGTACAGCACAAACGCGAAGACACCGTCCAGTGCCCGCGCCACCCGCACCGCGTCCTTGTCCATAAACTCGTACAGGTCACCGAGGACTTCACAGTCAGAGCCAGAGGCACTCTTCTTCCCAACCAACTCCTCTAACTCCTTTGCGTTATAGATCTCACCATTACACATCCATGCGAGCCCCGAGTCGCGCTCAAACGGTTGCATTCCCCCCGTATTCAATCCATTGATTGCGAGACGTGTGAAACACCAGGTAGCAGAGTCAAGATCTAACCACTTGTGACCCTCAGGCCCCCTAGCGCCCAGGGTATTGACGCCATTGATCCATAGTGTCTTATGGTCAACCTTGGCGCCTCCTGTGAGAATCTTTGCCCATATACCACACATCTCTAAGGTTTTATTGCACAATCCTTAACCCTTTTACAAAGTTTAGTGACGGTTTGAAATGTCCAGCGTTCTAAATTATTCGCAGTTTTCACGTTAGACCGTTGTTCTTCTACCACTGGTCTAAAAGTTGATGGAATATAGCTTAGCAGATAGATATCCCTAACACAATGGAAGAGAATATTCATAGCTTTCATGGAAACCTTCTCGCATTTTGGCGTCCGAGGAAACGGACCTACTACTTTCTTTCCTGGAAGCCAGACGCAAATCGCTGGGAACACTACGACGAGGAACACACTCCTTTTACACTTCACTCGTCAACATCGCACGAACGCGGTTCAGTTAATATTCGTATCAAGTCGGCGGGCCCTCGCCATTATCAAACGCGTATTCACTGCGATGGCAGATTTCTGCTAAATGGTCCTCTTGTGATACCTATTGCGAAGACGGCATTCCCTGCGCAGGCAGCGCGCATTAAGCGCGAATATACTATGGTAAACCCCACGACACCATATGAAAGGCCACAACTGCTATGGGAATTGGCTCCCGCAGTACCCGTTCCTCGGCCTCCCGTGCGACCAAAACTAGCCCCTATCCCTCGTCGTATTGCCTGGCTAGTCGCAGAAGATGCTTGTAAAAAGGGTGAAACATGCCCAATATCCATAGAATATATTAGTCCTATAACAGCATCCGTAACAAGCTGTTTCCATGTATTTGACTCACAAAGTATTGATAAATGGCTTGAGCAACATACTACGTGCCCTACATGTCGCCAAACCTGCGTGATAGAGAAGGCTTTTGAGAATCTAGCAGAACCTCTTGTAGAAGTACCCTAAAGAAATCCCCCCCTTTTACACAGATGAGTTTCAGTCGAAAAGACTTGATTCTTTTACACAAATATAAGGACGATAGTTATCGCAAGGCTCTTGTAGAATATGTTGTTAGCCTCGTGAAATATGAGGTATTCCGTTCAGCTATGCGAGGTGAAACAGTCGTTCGTGTGTGCTGTACATGGGCAAATACGAAAGAAGAAGTGGAATCCCTCGCAAAAGAAGAATCCACAGTCAAAGAGCAAATACAATCCACGTTCAAGGATTCCGTCGTAGACATACAAATAGGTATTATAAGTCTTATTTTCTATAGTTTCTGGGAGATCGTTATAAATGTAAACTGGGGCTAAAACGCTGGTGTGTACTTCTTATAAAAATGCGTGCAATTGGTAAGGGGCTTGCGACGATGTTACTTCTTTACAGTGTACATTACTCTATCGCAAAAATGTATAATTATTTCTGTGTACCCGACAACGTTTATGGTTTTTTTCAAGGAATGGTTACAACAGGTAGTCCCATGTGTATGGGAGCCATGGAAGTTTTAAAAACTACACAAACTTCTTATAGCACATTGATTATGATGGGAACAACACGACTTTTTGTAGATATGGTCACTCCGGAAAAAATTTTTTAGAGATAAGGAAACTTCTATGGATGCCCCAATTCCTTCTTAGAAATCGCAGGTGTATGTAAACCACCGCATAAATATATCCATCTCTTGTTGTGTGAGGGAACACCCTTCTAGAGATTCGTTTTTTATTGGAACGCGAATGGCTTCTAGGACCTTCTTGCCATTTGTGATTTTATATATGATTTTTTGTGGACTTGCGGAATATTCAATGCGGGGGAAATATATACCAAATACGATATACTCTTCTTCTGACACTTTGCGATGGAAGGTAATATAGCCCTTTTGACCATGAAGATCCCTTTCTTTACCGGTGGTTAACAATTTAGACCAGCGGTCATCGGGGCATATTTCGCGTAGTTGAGAGGCTTCTAAATGAAACTCGGCAAGGGATGTATTTAGATCCTCTATGTTCATGTTAGGGTAGACGAGTATACATGCGCGCAACCTCATCAATTTTATGGACTTACTATAATAAAGATGGCCAGCTCCTACGCAACGGTGGAAGGGGCCTTGTACGAACTCGTATCCCGTGGAAAGAAGGACACCTTCTTCTTTGAAGAATCCAAGGACAGCCTCTACATCTTTGACAATACGTATGAGGCGCAAGCCCCGCAGATGTCCGAGATACGCCGCATTCCTTCCCAAACATCCTGCGATTTCGGCCGAAACCTACAATTTGACTTTGACTTGGTCGGCGATATCATGCGCGACCCCACCCTCGTCATCAAACTCCCTTCCTGGCTTCCCTCTAACATAGAATCTACAAATCCGCGTACAGAGGTGGCAGACTTGTCCGGTGTAACATATGGATATACGAACGGCATCGCCTATTTCCTCTTTGAACAAATCCAGTTTTACCAGGACAATATTCTTCTCCAGGAATTTTCCGGCGACGCCCTCTGGGCTACTACACGATCGGCCGACACACTGGGACATTCCTTGTTATCCAATACCTTGACTGGCGTCCACAATGGCACGGCTCTTGACATTGCGAGAAACGCCACACCCGGCCAACTTCGTCTAGCACTTCCTATCATAGGGTGTCAAAGCGCCTCCGATCTCGGATTCCCTCAGCGCGCAGCCCTGCAACACACCTATCGCCTCAAGTGTAAGGTCCGCAAGCTAGAAGACCTTGTGGAATCATCTGACGGCAGATATAAGCCCACACCTTGGGGAGCGAATATATTTGAGCAAACAGTCCAGGATGGTACACAAACAGAATTCCATACCCTCTTTCGCACAGAGATCCTACCTCTAGATGTTCAATTAGAGACGCGCCAAGTATATATACCCCGCGAGTACCAAGAAGCTCTTCAACAGACTCCTCAGAAAATCCCTTTTATGCGCATGAGAGAAAACATCTTTACCCAGAATCGCGTTGATTATGTAAATACCGCAGCAGGCGGGGTAAGTATCATCAAGCGACTGCTGGACGGCCGTCATCCGGCAGAAAAGATCACCTGGTTCTTCCGCGCGAGACAAGATATCAATGCGAATCGCTTGTGGAAACTCAACACAGGCACACAAACCGCACAGAGTTACTATAGCTCTGCGAATTTTCAGATTGCGGGGCGTGACCGCGAATTGCCGAGGAGCCCCTTGGTATGGCGAGATGTGACGAATTATGCCAAAGAATCCACGGATACACGCTATGAAATCGGCACAATGAACTGGGGACTCGGTGCCATATCCCCTCAGCGTTTTCCTGAAGCCCGTGTAACAGGAGCAGTGAATTTCACCACGGCTGATAGACCTACCTTATATTTCAGTCTGAACCCTGTTCCTCCTGATCCGCTCGTGGGCTCGGCCAATACAGAGTTGCGCGTCATCGTCGAAGGCTGGGCAGAGTTCAATACGGATGGAAAAGGCCGCGCGGAATTATTCATGGCTTAGATCATGTATAAAATATCGGTATTTATAGAATGTTCGCGTGCCTTCGAAGAAGATGTACTCGTAAAAACTCGCAAATTGATAAAGCACTTAATAACTCTAAATCAAGTGATTCATCTGTTTCTAAACGTGGTTTACGTAATTTAGTTGAATATATTAAAAATAATGATGATAAAATAAGATACTGTGTTAAACACGATGCTGCGAAAGTAATCGTTGATGCTGTAAAAAATAATCAAGAACTAGCACCTTATAGTTGCTTAGCACTTTACTATATGGCAAAACTAAGACCAGAGGGTGCTGATGCTTGTATGGAAGCAGGAGCTCCGTTAATGGCAGTTATAGCAATTATGAGTAATATGGAAGATGTAAATGTATGTATAAATGCATCTGATTTAATAAGAAAACTTGTAGAATCAAGTGATACTAATAAACAAATAATAAAAGATATGAAATTAGGCCAGCTTCCTATTACACTAGCTATCATGTTTGCTAGAATAACTCACGAAGGAAGGGAAACTACAAGCCAAAGAGATGAAGAAGACAAAGTTTATGTATTGGATAGGTTGGATGCCTTATTGGACGTCTTATCCGATGATGAATTAGAAGATGATGATGAAGAAGAAGAAGGAGAAGATCCTAGGAAACACCCTAATGGAAATCCTGAAGGACCCAACAATGAAGGAGGCGGTCGGCGCAGAAGAAAGAGAGCTACACAAAAAAAGAAGAAGACAAAAAGAAGACATACACGCAGGGGTCTAAAATATGTATAGATCTAATGACCTAGCAGAATGGACAGCGGGTTTCAAAGACCCGGCGGAGACATTACAACTCTCCTGGATCTCACTCCGAGGGACGTCCAGGATAATGAATACACACCCCTATCTTCCGAAAAAACCTGGTGGGTAGCCGACAATCTGCGCAAGACCCATCCCTTCAGCCTGAGTGTCCAGCAATTTCCTGTCCGAGGTCCCACCGGCTTCGGCCAGCGATTCACCTTTGACCTGAATTCCTTGTCGGCCGGCGATCTTCTCCTCGGCACCTTTCTTCATCTAGAGCTCGGACACTGGCTTAGTGACACGACCTTAGTCCAACTGGAATCCGCCTCACTGACTTACATATCTACCGAAGACCCCTGGTACTACGCAAACAGCCTCGGCACCGTCATTCTCCAGCGCGCCGAGTTAGAAATCGGCGACCAGACCATTGAAATCGTGGACGGCGATTTCCTCAATACGGCGAGTCTCCTCTTCGCAGATATCAATACTCAGTACGGCCCCGGCATAGAAGCCCTCGGCAGATACCCACTATCCTCTTTAACAAAGACCCCGAGTTATCGCCCCTTCCCCACAACCCGCAGATCTATCCTAGTCCCCCTGCCCTTTTTCTTTCAACGCACAAAGCTCCAAGAAGCTCTTCCCTTGCTCGCATGTAAAGAAGGCTCCGTACGCATCCACGTGACCCTACGCCCTTTCGCCGAGTGTGTACGTCTTCTAAAAGGTCGTAGAACTTGCGCTACAGATGTTCCGCTGAGCAAAATCCTACACATAAAGAATACATCTACAGGAGCGATAAGCCTCACACAAACATCCTCTATTACTCCCGCATTCAAGAAGATTCAGCTGATTACCTACGGCGCTGTCACAGACGGCACTATACGCCAGAATATTATGAGAAGCCCGTTTGAAAACCTCGTGCGCAATGTACAGACGTTTGATTTCGCCGAGCCTCTCAAATATGCCACCATGTCTTCTGAAGATACTATACAAGTCCAACTGCCTCTAGAAGCCAATCATCCGATGGAAGAGATACTGTGGTTCGTGCGACGCAAGGAAGTGGCCAATAACAATGAATGGACGAATTATTCTTCTGTGTTATCTGCCGAATACGACCCTATTTATAATGTCCCTGGACCTATGTTAAAGAGTGCCACCATACAATTGAACGGAGTAGAGTTGGTAAAGCAAGAAGAGCAGTGGTTCCGTCAACATATCGCCTATAGACACAAATCGGGCGCGTCGGCCTATAATAGTTTCATATATGGCTATTCTTTTTCGGAGACGCCAGGGAAACATCAACCACGCGGAACGGCCAATGCGTCGCGCCTACAGACGGTGCGCTTGACCCTGGATATCAAACCGCCTGGGGGAGCCTACGATAAGATGTGGGAAGTGAAGGTGTTTGTGATTACCTTACAATGGCTCCGTTTCCAGAACGGTCTGGGGAACAAGATGTTCAGTGATTAGGCTCCCCCGCTTATAGTTTTTATACACCACGCATAAAGATGGCTTCGGCTGGGTTGTTGAAGCTTTTGCATTCGGGCATCCAGGACGATCGCCTCATCGCGGCCAAAGGTTCCTTGAAGCTTGACGATTTCCAGCGCGTCTATGTAAAAGCGGGTCGTTTCACAACAGAGTGGTACACAGTGGAATTTGATAACACCCCGGCATTCGGTACAACGGCGCGTTGTACAATCCCTAGGAGGGGTCACCTCATTACACGCGCCTTTCTCATGGTCACACTCCCAGACATCAGCACACGACAACTCGCTGCGAAGCAAGAGGCGGAAGCGAATGATAACGCTTTCGCGGGTCCGACATTCGGCTGGACAAACTCCGTCGGCCACGCACTGGTTACAAGTGCGCAAGTGACTATCGGAGGAAATGCGATAGATACGATTGATGGGCGACTGATGGAAGTCCTGGACGAGTTCCACACGCCTCTTGAGAAGGTCACCACTCTGAATCGCATGATTGGACGCTCGGACAAAGGCTTCCAAGCCGGCTGGGATATGCGCACGCCTCTTATCCGAGAGCTGGCGATTCCCCTGCCTTTCTGGTTCCATCGCGGAGATCCTTCCGAGGCTCTTCCCATTGACGCAATCAGCTACGATAATGTACAGATATCTGTGAAGTTCAATAATCTACAGAATCTTATCACGAGCTCAGAGCAGTGCCAAAACCAGAATGGCATTTATTCATATCCCGTCATCACAGGAAGTCCATTCTTCGTATATGACTCCGCCGGCACACCTATCTGTACAACGACCGGTCCTAATGACATACCAACCCCTGTTACACCTACTACTACAACTATGCAGACTACCGTGAAGGGCGCGAATTGTGGAGGAGATTATGTGCTCTTGACGCAAACAACCGAAACGCCTGGAGGCGGAGCAGGCGGCGGCACAAGCGGCGGCGCAGGTGGCAACACAACAACTGTCACATCCTTGGATATTCAATCCGCCAATATACTTCTGGAATATGTGTATCTGGACGGTCCCGAGGCGAATCGCATACGCCTAGGAGACCTGACATATCCCATTCTACAGCATTATGCGAAAGCCACTGAAACTGCTGGGAATACAAGCATAAGAATACCCTATCGTGTGCCAAATCCGACGAAAGACATGTATTTTTAC
>Ga0114969_10003978_pt1 | contig 11789 bp, 9 predicted proteins | sample M_130807_MF_Meta_FD_87316 | JGI IMG/M metagenome (GOLD analysis project Ga0114969, IMG submission 87316) | Freshwater microbial communities from Lake Montjoie, Canada to study carbon cycling - M_130807_MF_MetaG | ecosystem: Environmental > Aquatic > Freshwater > Lake | place: Lake Montjoie...
ATAAAGATAAACAAACTATTTTATTATCTTATAATAAAAAGAAACGTATAAAAATGTTAAACAAATATAGTAATAAAGATGTATTAACACAAATAGAACAAAAAATAAAATATTTTTATGATCATTATAAAAAAGAAGTAGCATATATAGAACAAAGAATTTTAAAATTAAAATATGAATATCGTAATAAATTATTAACTTTTGATAATCCTGAAAAAATTATATATATTTTAAATAATTTAGTTGATGATAATATTAAAGAATTATTTGATAATTCAGATCTATATGATTTATATCCATTAAATATGTCAAATTTAAAACAATATATTATGAGAATGACACATGAATAATAAATATTAGCTAAGTTTTATATAATGATTAAAATTAAGAATTAAAAAAAAATTTATATATATATATATAATAAATGGATTATTATCAAAAATATCAAAAATATAAATTTAAATATTTAAATTTATTAAATCAATCTGGTGGTATGTCATACGAAGAAGCACATAACAAAGCAAACGAGTATATAAAATATTTAGATTCTAAAAAATTTGATATAATAAAAGAATATGATAACAAAATGTCTGAGTTAGGATTTACTAAAGATAGAACAGGTAATTATATAAATAATAGACAACATACACAAAATGTCCCCTCAAATGAAGAATTGGAATTGCGTAACCATTTAATGATAGGATTACAACAAATACCAGAAAGAGCACCTGGACTACAACAAAGAGCACTTGGACCACCACAAGGAGCATATAGACCCCCCCAAGGACCACCTGGACAACTACAACAACAAATGGAATACCAACAACAAATGGAATACCAACAAAGAGGAGTACCACCTAGACAAAATGAACCACCAAATGGAGCATCGCAAAATCATACTGCTATTGTAGCAGGAGATTTATTAAAACAAATTGATATGTTTAAAACAATAATAACTTCATTTAAAAATAATTGTGATTGTAGATGTAATTTAAATAAATAAATATAGAAATTTGTAATCTATTTGTTAAAAAATAACAGTTTTATTTATATTAAGTTAATTTTTAAAAAGATTAGAAATTAATTTATATATATATATATATATAAATTAATGAGTAATATTTATCAACAAAAATATCAAAAATACAAATTAAAATATTTAAATTTGTTAAATCAATCAGGTGGTACAAAAACACTTGAAGAAATAGAAGCAAATTATGCTGAAAAAAAACAAATTCTGCAAACCGAAAATTCCATGGCTATAAAAAATGCTTCACAATATGGGGTAGGAGATCTTAGTGATGTATACAAAAATTTCAATAAAAAAGAAGAAGAATTAGAAGAAGAATTTAGAATAGAAATGCAACAAATTGGACTAGCGCGACAACCACAACAACAAGAAAAAATGCAACAACAAATACGAATACAAGAACTACAACAACAAGAACTAATGCAACAAAAACAACAAAAAATAAGAGCACAAAATGAATTTGAAAAACAAAAAAAAATAATGGAACAACAACAACGAGCACAAGAACAAGAAAAAATGCAACAACAAGTACAAATGCAACAACAAGCGCAAAAAAAACTAGAAGAACAACAACAAGCACGAATGCGACAACAACAACAACAACAAGCACGAATGCAACAACAACAACCACAACAACAACCACAACAAGTACGAATGCAACAACAACCACAACAACAACAGCCACAACAACAAACGCGAAATGATGCAATTGTTATAGCAAATGAAACATTAGAAGGACTAGGTCCTTTAAAAAATATTATAAATGAAATAGAAAAAAAACAAATTGATTTAAAAAATATTATAAATGAAATAGAAAAAAAACAAATTGATTTAAAAAGTATTATAAATGAAATAGAAAAAAATCAAATTAATTTAAAAACAAATTACAACTGTAATTGTCAAAAGAATGGTATGACACTTGAAGAATTAAAACAAAACGAAAAAGCAGAAATAGAGCAATTAGAAAAATGGTATTCTATGAAAAAAGCTGAATTTAATCGGAAAGGAAATGGTGAAGATATTGAAGATGCCTTTAACCAATTTAATAAATTATTAATAATAGAAAAAGATAAACATTCACGATTAATACATACAAAATACGAACAACTAAAACAACAACAAGCAACAATAAGCAACAATAAGAAACAATAAGAACAATAAAAATAGTATAAATCATATTAAACTAAATCTAAGTAGTTAAAAACGATTTATTAAATCATTTAAGTGATTCAATAAATTCTGCTAATTCTGTAGAAACTATAATATCACCTAAATAATACAGTAATTAGAAAGAATATCACTCGCAAAAAATTATGTAAAAAGTATATGTTAGATAAATTTGTAATTAAGACTCAAAATATTTTTTATTAAATTCATCTGGTGTAAAAATTTTAATTTTTAATTCAATAGCTTTTTTTATTTTACTATTATCTGCTTCTTCAATATCTTCTTTTTTTGCGATTAATATATCTGTATTTTTAGATACAGTAGATAATATTTTACCTCCTTCTTCTTCAATAATTTGTTTCCATTCTTCATTCCTAAATCCTGAAAATACAATTTTTAAATCCTTAAATCTATTATTTACATTTTGTTTTTCTTTAATTATTAATAATTGTTTTTGTAATTTTAATGGAAGTTTATTAAATAATTGAATAAAATCATCAAAGTTATTAGTAAAAAGATTAGTTGTTATTTCATCAAAACCTTCTAATTTTATAATTTTATTATATATGTCTTTTTTGTGCTCCGTAATTATGTTTGGATATACATCAAGAATTTTTTTTATTTTTCTTTCTCCTAATCCTCTTCCTAAAGTGTTTGAAGCAACCATAAAATCTAACAAAGTCATATTTTGTATAGCTTCTTGAATACTATTAAATACTAATGTAGCTTTTTTTTCTTTAAAACTATCTAAATCTAATAGGAAATTTTTATCTATATTTAGTAAATCTATGATAGTTTTAATATCATTTTCTACAAGTTTCTTTATTATACCTTCATTTACATTCTTAATTTTTAATTTTTGAACTGAAAATGTTAGACTTTGTATTAATCCATCTATACTTTGTTTCTTAGCAATTATATCTACTTTAGTATCTGTCCATATATAATCTAAATCTGGCATTTTTGCTTTTGTTGATTTTACAACTTGCAATATATGCGGTATCACATCTCCACTTCTAACCAATTTAATAATAGTATCAGGTCCTATATTATTATCTAGAACATATTTTGCATTAAAAGCAGTTACATATTTAATAGTCACACCAGATAATTTAGTAGGTTCTAATATCAATCTAGGTTTTAAATAACCATTTTTTGATTCATTCCATTCAACATCTAAAACTTTAACATTTACTGTTTGGTTTTCAAATGTTTGTTTAAAAGCAAAAGCATAATCAGGATTTCCTTTTTCTAATCTTTTTTTTGGATTACCATAAGAAACAATCATTCCATCAATATCATACTCTGAATTATCTTTTCTTTCTTTCAATAAAGTGCTTAAATTTTCAATATTAATATTGTCTAAAACTGTATTATATACAGTTTTAAATTTATTTTTTTTTAATGCTTTAAATTGGTCTTTTACAGGTAACCATGGTTCAATTATTTCATATGCAACAAAATCAATATCATTCATCTTTTCTTTATTAACTTTTTTTGAATTAACAGTACCACAAACTAAATTTCTTGCATTAGCCATTTTATCACTATATTTTTTAAATTTATCTTTAGACATAATTAATTCACCACGTACCACAACATATTCTGCATCAAGTTGCGGGATATTTAAATATTTTAGTAAAGGTGATATATCATTACCTTTTAAACCATTACCTCTAGTGAATAATTTATTTCCATTCTTTTTATCTAGTTCTAATAATGCAGATATCCCGTCTAATTTATCTGAAATATAATAAGGCCCATCATATTTATTACTCCAATCAATAATATCTTTTGAATTTTTTATTTTATCCATACTGCCCATATAAAAAGGCAATTCAACAATATTATTTTGCTTACAATCTGTACCTATTTCTTTAAAAAAAGAATTATTTGGTTCTAAATAGTATATTGCATCAATTAATAGATCATATTCTTCATCAGAAACAATTGGTCCTGAACTAACTGAAATATAATATTTAGTACTTAAATATTTTGCTAATTTAATTAATTGTTTTACATTATTATTTTCAATAAAATCATTAGGATCATTTTTAAAATTATCTACTAACTCCATTATTATTACCTATTATTATATATATTTAATTATATCTTTTTAAGTTATAATTAAATCAATTTTTATTTTTTTAAAATTATAATATTTGTTATATCTATATCAATATCTATATCTATATCTACATTAAACATTATAAATAAAATAAAAAAATTTTTTATTGTGTAATTTTGTTACTTTATGTTTGAGACATAAATATAAATGAAACATTCATTGTATAATTTACTAATAATTTTCAACAATACCATTATCAGAATTTGACTTGAAAGCTCTTATCATACCTGGTATAAAACCTTCACAATCGCTACCCAAACTAAATGTATCTTCAAATTCCCATTGATGATATGATTTATCAATTTGAATTAAATATACATTATCATTTTTAACATAGTGGTACTTGACATCATAACACTTTGTGTAAACAAATAATTTACATTCTTTTAATTCAATATCATTAGGATTAGGAATTGGGTATTTCATTAATGTCTTGACATTATTAAATTTGATATTCATCTTTTCATTAATAAAATAATACATATAATTATCAATGATAATTATATTCAATTTTTGTAATAAGAATAATTACAAATTTTTAATTTTTTGAATAAAGTCGGATGCGTATTTATTATCTTTTATTTCTATGTTCATTTTTTGTATAGCATCAAAAATTTCATCTTTATTATCATCTGTTATATTTTTTATTGTTTTAGTTATAATATTAATTACATTACTCATATCGTGTGAATCATTACATTTAGTTGTTCCAACAAAAAAATCAAACCATTTAAAATCTTTTGTTATTTCATGTTGTTTTTTTTTATAATAATAATAATCAATAAAACCAATTACGAGAACTAGTATTGTAATAATAAATATGATTTGTTCAAAGAAAATAATATTATTATTTGTTAATTCATTAATTTCAGTACGTCTTAACTGATATTCTCTATAAGTATTTATTACATAAAGAAAAAATAATAAACTAAAAAATATTATATTAGGTATTAATTTAGATTTTGATGAAATAATAAATATTAAATATATTATAAATGACATTACAATAGAATGTAAAGTATTACCACTTGCCCAATTATTAGATTCTTTATCTTCTCTATCTTTATCAAAATCCCATCCACCTTCAAACATTATAAATGCAAATACAAGTATTACAGCAAGAATATGTCTAGCATACCATTTATTTTGAATAAAATTTTTCATTTGACAAGATAAAATTTCTGAAATATATCCTGATGTTACAAGTGCATAAATTAAAAATATAAAAGCAAATCTAGATACGTTACTTGTAAAATCAATATCATAAGTCATTAATATATATATAAATAAAAAAATTGAAAAATAAAATTATTTAAAATAATAGTTATATATATATATATTGAAATGAGTGATTTAAATGAATATAATAAATTATTAAATCAATTAAAAAATTATACTTATAGTAAACACGAACTTGATGAATTAGAACCATTGTTACAAGAAGAACAGCGAATATGTTTATTACCAATAAAACATCCTGATATTTGGGCATTACAAGAAAAACAATTAGGTTCATTTTGGACTGCTGGAGAAATTGATTTTTCAAAAGATTTAAATGATTGGAATACAAAAGTAGATGATAATACTAAAGAATTTATTAAAAATATATTAGCATTCTTTGCTGGAAGTGATACTTTAGTAAATTTAAATATCATGAATAACTTTACAAAAGATATATCAATATTAGAAATACAACATTTTTATCAATTTCAAGCAATGATGGAAAATATTCATTCTTTAGTTTATTCTTTACAAATAGATGTATTAATAAAAGATGAAGAAGAAAAACAAAAATTATTTAATGCTATTGAGAATATTCCATGTATAACTAAAAAAATGAAATGGTGTATTGATTGGTTAAGTAATGGTGACAGATTTGCAAAAAGATTAATTGCATTTGCAATTGTTGAAGGAATATTTTTTTCAGGTAGTTTTTGTGCTATTTATTGGATTAAAGAAAAAAATATTTTACCTGGATTGACAATGAGTAATGAATTTATTTCTAGAGATGAAGCAATGCACTGTGAGTTTGCTTGTACACTATATAAAAAACTATTATATAAATTAGATGAAAAAGATGTACATGACATTATTAAAAATGCTGTTGCAATAGAAAAAGAATTTATTACAGAATCTTTACCATGTAAACTTATTGGAATGAATAGTGATTTAATGAAAAAATATATTGAATGTGTAGCTGATAGATTAAGTAATATGTTAGGATATAATAAAATATATAATTCTAAAAATCCATTTTTATTTATGGAAAAAATATCAATAGATCAAAAAACAAATTTTTTTGAACATAGAGTATCAGAATATGCAAAAGTTAATAATAATAATAATACATTTGCGGTAAATATAAATTTAGATTTTTAATTTTTATATATTATATATTATATAACAATGACATTTATATTATCAAAAAAATCAAAACCAAAGTTAGTTGATAATAATATATTAAATCAAATTACAAAACAAAATATATTAAAGAAACAATTAATTAATGTTGATTCAGACAAATCAAAATATCAAATATTATTAATAAGATTATATGATAAATGTATTGAATATTTAACAACATATTTTTGGATAATATTTATTATTTTAATTATTATTATTATTTTATGGTTTAGATATAGATGGTATAAAAAAAGTTTAAAAAAATGTAATAAACAAAATAATAATAAAAAATATTATAAACAAAATTATGAAGATGATGTCAATGACGATGACGATCTTGATATTAATGTAATAGATCTAGATCTAAACCAAGAACAAAATCAATATCAATATCAAGAACAAAATCAAAATCAATATCAAGAACAAAATCAAAATCAAAATCAAGAACAAAATCAATATCAATATCAAGAACAAAATCAAGAACAAAATCAATATCAATATCAAGAACAAAATCAAAATCAAAAACAAAATCAAAATCAAGAACAAAATTACGAAATAACTAAATTTGATACTCTATATACAAATAAAAAAGATATAAAATATAATATAAAAGATAATAATGTTAATATAAAATCTGTTAATTTTGATACAATTAATAATACATCTTTTGATCCTATTGACAATAGTAATTCAAATTTTTCATTTATATAGAAAAATTGAAAAAATTGAATAAAAAAACAATTGAATAATTAGAATTATATAAAATAATTGCATTATGTCTCAATATACTTTTTCAGATACTCTACAAACACGTGAAGTGTATCAAGAGTCTCTTGAATCTCAGAAAGAGACTCAAGAGACTCAAGAGACTATACAATCTGAGACTCTAAAACGAGACTTTACAAAGCTGAATGCACATACATTCAAATATGCGCTTGCGCATGGTAAAACTTTGTTGGAGGCTATAATAGAGCACACTAGTGTCATCAACTGGACAAAAATGAGCAAGATTTTTGACATTGCTTGGATTTGCAGGTTTGGCAAACAGTTACCATGTGACTATAAAGTATTGAGTAAACGTACGGATATCATACTTAAACTAGTGCTGACAACCGTAGACAAAGATTGGGACTGGAGAATACTGAGCACAAATCCAGCCATCACACCTGATCTGGTGCTACAAACCCTAAATAGAAAATGGGTCTGGGGTATAGGTGGTCTGAGTAGCAATAGAGCTATCACATCTAAGCTGATTCTCCAAACCCTAGATAAAAAATGGAACTGGGGTATAGACGGTCTGAGCAGCAATCCATATATTAAACCTGAGCTGATTCTCCAAACCCTAAATAGAGAATGGGTCTGGGGTATAGGTGGTCTGAGTAGCAATATAGCTATCACACCTAAGCTGATTCTCCAAACCCTAGATAGAGAATGGGACTGGGGTATGCATGGTCTGAGTAGCAATCCAGTCATCACACCTGAGCTGATTCTCCAAACATTAGACAAAAATTGGGACTGGGAAATACTGAGCATAAATCCAGCCATCACACCTGATCTGGTGTTACAAACCTTATACAAAAATTGGAATTGGTCTAGCATGAGTAGCAATTTCTACCAAGATCTTAGTCGCAATAGAGCCATCACACCTGATCTTGTGCTACAAACCCTTAACAAAGATTGGGACTGGGAAGTCGGTTTGAGTAGCAATCCATCTATTACATCTGAGCTAGTGTTACAAACTCTAGATAGAAAATGGAACTGGGGTATGCACGGTTTGAGTAGCAATCCAGCTATCACATCTGAGCTGGTTCTGCAAACATTAGACAAAGGTTGGTTTTGGAACACGTATTTAAACACAAATATGGGTCTAAGTTGCAATAAAGCCATCACACCTGAGCTGGTGTTACGAACCCTAGATAGAGATTGGAACTGGGGTATGCGAGGTTTGAGTCGCAATAAAGCTATTACATCTGAGCTGGTACTACAAACCCTAGACGAACAATGGAGTTGGTCTAGTCTGAGTAGCAATCCAGATATCACACCTGAGCTAGTTCTACAAACATTAAACAAAGGTTGGGACTGGTCTAGTCTGAGTGTAAATCAATCTATCACACCTGAGTTAGTGCTGTTAACATTAAATAAAGGTTGGAGTTGGGCTAGACTGAGCAGCAATCCAGCCATCACACCTGAGCTAGTGCTACAAACATTAAACAAAGGTTGGTGTTGGTATAGTCTGAGTAGCAATCCAGCTATCACACCTGAACTAGTGCTGCAAACATTAAACAAAGGTTGGAGTTGGGGTATGTACGGTCTGAGCAGCAATCCAGCTATCACTCCTAAGCTGGTGTTTAGTACCTGGGAAAAGCCATGGAGTGAAGATACCAAGGTTTGGGCATTCATAAATATGTCATTGGTGAAAAAAACGCTAAAAACGCTTACATTTACATTTACACAATGGGTACATGTCACTTACGCTCCTGGAAGCAAAAAAGCAGACGAAATAATCAAAAACCTAGAACTAATGAATAGAAGATGAGCATTTCTAGTCAAAATTTATTATAATTTTTCATTTATATAAAACTATTTAAAAAAATATAAAATATATTAAATACAAATAAATAAATATATAATAATATATATTTATTTATATTTTTAGTTATAAAAAAAATTGAATATAAAATGATTAAATAATTCAAAAATTTTGATTTGTAATTTCATTATGTCTCATTCTTACACTGTACGCATCTTTAAACATGCGCGTGGTAAAATACCATTGGAGGTTATGATAAAGCATACTGATGCATTTGACTGGACAGAAGTGTCCAAAGTTGCAGACATTGCCGATATTTGCGCGATTGGTGGAAGGTTACCGTGGGACTATAAAGTATTGAGTAAACGTACGGATATCACAGCTAAGCTAGTTCTGAAAACAATAGACAGAAAATGGGACTGGCGTGAAAACGGTCTGAGCAACAATCCAGCTATCACATCTGAGCTGGTACTAACAACATTAAACAAAGATTGGTGTTGGTATAATTTGAGCAGCAATCCAGCTATCACATCAGAGCTAGTTCTGCAAACATTAAACAAAGATTGGTGTTGGTATAGTCTGAGCAACAATCCAGCTATCACATCAGAGCTAGTTTTGCAAACATTAAACAAAGATTGGTGTTGGTATAGTCTGAGCAACAATCTAGCTATCACATCAGAGCTAGTGCTACAAACATTAAACAAAGATTGGTGTTGGAGTAAAAAAAATAAAGGTCTGAGTAGCAATACAAGTATCACTCCTAATCTAGTGCTACAAACCCTAAACAGAAATTGGAACTGGGGTATCTTCGGTCTGAGTTACAATAGAGCCATCACATCGGAGTTAGTACTACAAACCCTTGACAGAGAATGGGATTTGGGTATGCGCGGTCTGAGCCGCAATCCATCCATCACATCGGAGTTAGTACTGCAAACCCTTAATAAAGAATGGAACTGGTACATTCTGAGCGCAAATCCAGCTATTACACCAGAGCTGATATTGCAAACCCTTGACAGAGAATGGAACTGGAATAAAGATGGTCTGAGTAGCAATCCATCCATCACACCAGAGCTGATATTACAAACCCTTGACAGAGAATGGAACCGAGGCAGTCTGAGCAGCAATCCATCCATCACACCAGAGCTGGTATTACAAACATTAGACAAAGGTTGGAACTGGGATTGGTACATTCTGAGCAGCAATCCAGCCATCACACCAGAGCTGGTATTACAAACCCTGTACAAAGATTGGAGTTGGGGTATACACGGTCTGAGCAGCAATCCAAGTATCACACCTGATATGGTGCTCAAAACATTAGACAAAGGTTGGAGCTGGGGTATGCAAGGTCTGAGCAACAATCCAAGTATCACACCTGAGATGGTACTGCAAACATTGAATAAAGGTTGGAACTATAATAGGGGAAAGAATATAGGCCTGGGTAGCAATCCAGCAATCACACCAGAGCTGGTGCTTGCTACCAGAAACAAGCCGTGGAGTGAACATACCAAGGTATGGGCGTTCAGTACTATCAGTACTATGTTATTAATGAAAAAAGCGTGTTCACAATGGGTGCATGTCACTTATGCTCCTGGAAGCAAAAAAGCAGTAGAAATAATTAAAAATCTGGAACTGATAAATAGCAGATGACAATAACAGATAGCTATAACAGATGACCATAGCAGATGACAATAACAGATAGCTATAACAGATGACCATAGCAGATGACCATCGCAGATGACAATAACAGATGACCATAACAGATGACCATAGCAGATGACCATAGCAAATGACCATAGCAAATGACCATAGCAGATGACCATAGCAGATGACCATAGCAGATGAAAATAACAGATGACCATAACAGATGACCGTTTCTGGTAAAAATTTATAATAAACTTTTCATTTATATAAAAACAATTTAAAAAAATATTGAATATAAAAAATATTGAATATAAAATATATTAAATACAAATAATTGTAATTAAATATATAAATTAAGTAAATAATGGTTAATGTAATAAAAAGAAATAAAAATGTAGAATGTGTAAAATTTGATAAAATTACAACTAGATTAAAAAAATTATGTATTGATTTACCAATTGATGTTACTATTATAGCTCAAAAAACAATATCAAATATTTGTGATAATATTACAACACAAGAATTAGATCAATATTCAGCAAATATTTGTGCAGAATTTGGAGATTATAATTATAATTTATTAGGAGGTCGTATTTTAGTAAGTAATTTAAAAAAAAATATAGAAAGAAATCATGAAATATTTTATTTTTCAGATTATATCAATAAATTACCGAATATAGATAAAAATTATTTAGATTTTATAAATAATAATAAAAATTATATTAATAGTTTAATAGTAAATGAAAGAGATTATAATATTGATTATTTTGGATTTAAAACATTAGAACAATCATATTTTACAAAAAATAATAATCAAATAATTGAAACACCCCAGTATTTATGGATGAGATTAGCTTCATTTATTCATTATAAAGATAATGATTTAGAAG
>Ga0114969_10003979_pt1 | contig 11788 bp, 11 predicted proteins | sample M_130807_MF_Meta_FD_87316 | JGI IMG/M metagenome (GOLD analysis project Ga0114969, IMG submission 87316) | Freshwater microbial communities from Lake Montjoie, Canada to study carbon cycling - M_130807_MF_MetaG | ecosystem: Environmental > Aquatic > Freshwater > Lake | place: Lake Montjoie...
AGCGCCGCAAATACCAGCGGATCCCAGAGCCATCGCCGCATCTCGGCTGTTTGCTGCTGCTGCTCCAGCCACTGTGACACGGTCAGCGCCGCGTCGACCGTCGCAGCGGTCGCCGCAGCGCCCTGGCGGCGCGCGGACGTGAGCACATGCGCGAGATGGCGAACCGAGAGACGGTCGCGGACGCTGACGGCGTCCCACATCAGCAGGCCCAGTAACAGGTGCCAGGGCGACGGCAAGTCGGGACAGTGCAGCGCGTGACCGCGGCCGTCAGGCCCGCCGGCAATCGTCAGCGACAGCGTGGATTGCAGCGGCGCCTGATCCGCAGCGCCGATCTGGCGAAGCATGTCGTACGTCTCGTTGTAGCAGCCAAACAAGACGTGCTGTCCGTTGTCGAGCCGCTCGCCGCTGTCGCGGTCAATAAACGAGGTGGTGCGGCCGCCCAGTCGTGGCGCCTGCTCGATGACCACCACTTTCGCGCCGGCCGCCGAGAGGCGCACGGCGGCCGCCAGCCCCGCGCAACCCGCGCCGATCACGACGACGTCAGCGGTATGAAGGTCGGCCAAAACGAGTGCGTCCGAGCACCGACAACGCGATGCGCGCCTGCTGAATGCGATTGAGCCTGATCACGCGCGAGAACACATCGCAGCGTTCGGCCTCAATGCGGCGCAGCGTCTCCTGATAGATGGCACGCATGATCTCCGCGGCCAGCACCGCGCGCCGCTCCGCCTCGGGCAACACGGTCGTGGCGCGGTCGAAATACATGCGCGCGCGCGCGGCTTCAAATTCCAGCACGGCGCGTACCTTCTCAGACTTCACGCCGCTGCCGGCCTCGCGCACTTCGCGAGCAATGTCGTCTTCCGTGCACCCAAACCGCGCCAGGTCGTCCAGCGGCAGATAGAGCCGCTTCATTGCGTAGTCAACGCCGACGTCGCGCAGGATATTCGTGAGCTGCAACGCCACGCCGAGGTCGCGCGCATACTCGCGCACCACCGGGTCGTGGTACCCGAAAATCTCCGCGCAAATCAGACCGACCGACGACGCGACGCGGTGGCAGTACGGCTCGAGGTCGGCAAAGGTCTGGAATCGCTGCGGCGTGATGTCCATGGCGACGCCGTCAATCAGCGCGTCGAACTGTTCACGTGGAAGACGGAACGGCTTGCCGAGTTCTTTGAGCGCTTTGCCCTGCGGCGTCACAGGCTCGCCCGCACCAAACACGCACGCGACTTCATCCCGCCACGTCTCAAGCGCCTTTTTCGCCAGTGCCGGATCGCTCTCAAGATCCACCGCATCGTCGACCGAACGGCAGAAGTCCCAGACGGCGACGATGACGTCGCGCTTGGGTCTGGGGAGCACCAGAAACGAGTAGTAAAAGCTGGTCTTTCGAGTCACCGCTTTTGCCAGCTCACCATATCCCAGACAAGCGCGGCTGCGTCGGTGAAGCCCAGAGTTGGTCGCGATCGAAACACGTCGAAATTGACGGACTCGAGGCGATCGAGGATCCGCACACCGCCGAGCCACGTCGCACGGAGCTCCCAGCCCAGTCGGCCTGTCACGCCGTCGCTGACGCCTCGCCCTTCATTGAACAATGTGCGCGTGCGACCTGCGGCTTCTCTCAAAGCGGACGTCCACTCCGGCGAGATACGGCGCGCCTGCAGGTCAGCCTCAGACGCGCCGGCCGCGCAAACAAGCTCGGCCGGTAGATAGACTCTGCCCTTCGCCCAGTCTTTCTCGACGTCCTGCCAGAAGTTCACAAGCTGCAGTGCGGTGCAGACGGCGTCCGACTGTTTGTCGAGCGACGCATCGCGATAACCCGCCACACCGAGCACGAGTCGGCCCACCGGATTGGCGGAGCGACGACAGTAGTCAAGAAGATCGGGCCACGTCGCGTATCGCTTGGTCACAACGTCCTGACGAAACGCGGAGAGGAGGTCTTCGCAGAGTTGCGGATCGAGCTGGTACGTCTGAATCGTGTCGCGGAGCGCGATGAAAATAGGATGCTCGCCAGGATTCCGCAGGTGCGCGCCCCACGCGTCGAGCTTGGCGAGCCGCTCCGCATCGGGCATGTCGCCTTCATCCGCGAAGTCGTCTGCGGTACGCGCGAACGCGTAGATCGCGGCGATGTGCCGCCGCATCGGCGCGGGCAGAAGCCACGACGCCACGGGGAAGTTCTCGTAGTGCGAGCGCGCCAGCCGCAGGCAAACCGCGTAGGCGTCGGAGGTGGTCACCGCGGGATTACCACGCGACGTCGGACACGCCCGCGCGGTGGTTCACGGCGCGCGCGATGACGAACAAGAGATCCGAGAGCCGATTGACGTAGATCAACTGCGTCGGATGGATGCCGGGAATCGTCACCATGCGTCGTTCGGCGCGCCGGCACACCGTGCGCGCCAGATGCAGCGCCGCGCCGGCCGATGACCCGCCGGCCAGGATGAAACTCTGCAGCGGGGGCAACTCTGACTCGAGCAGATCAATCCAACCTTCGAGCCGTTCAACGTCCTCGTCGCCGAGTCGCGTCTTGCCTTCGTACGTCTTCTTTGCCTCCGGTCGTCCGTCAGCCAACTGCGCGCCGAGCGCAAACAGGTCGCGCTGAATGCGATCGAGCATCGCGTCGATCTCCGGCGGCACGCCCGCGGCACGCACGACGCCAATACACGCGTTGGCCTCGTCGATTTCGCCGTAGGCATCCACACGCGGGTCGGCCTTCGACACCCGTGCGCCACCGAAGAGCCCCGTCTCACCCGCGTCTCCGGTCTTTGTGTAGATCTTCACGACCCGATTATAGTGAACGGGCGCGTGACAGACCGAAGATCAAAAGCCGCAACATGGGGGGCCATGGAGGGCCATGGGGTCAGGGCCTCAAAGGGCAAGACCATTAAACCCACAAGCCGCAAACCGAAGACTCGACGGGCGACGCTGCCATCCTCAGCTGATCGTCAGTGGTTTCGACGACGACTGCTGGAGTGGTACCGGAAAAATGGGCGCGACCTGCCGTGGCGGAATACGGATGATCCGTACCACATCCTTGTCTCTGAGGTGATGCTGCAGCAGACGCAAGTCGATCGCGTGTTGCCGAAGTATCACGAGTGGCTCGGCAAGTACCCGTCGTTCGAAGTGCTCGCGGAGGCCAGCGAGCGCGATGTGGTAAAGACCTGGTATCCGCTCGGCTACAACATTCGTCCAAGGCGACTGCAGAGTATCGCGCGCGAGTCGGTCGCAAAATACGGCGGAGAGCTGCCGAGCGATGAAGCGACCCTGCTGTCGTTCAAAGGCATCGGCCCGTACACGGCCGGCGCGGTGATGAGCTTCGCGTTTGGTAAACGCGCGGCGATTCTCGATACCAACGTGGCACGCGTGCTGTTCCGCGTGTTCATCGGCAAGGGCGACCACCGCGGCCACACGATGGACAAACGCTTGTGGGAACTCTCACGCGCGGTACTGCCGTTCAAGCACGTTTTCGACTTCAACCAGGCGTTGATGGACTTCGGTGCCACGCTCTGCACGGCGCGCAAGCCTGATTGCCCGCGCTGCCCGATGAAATCCAAGTGTCAGTTGGTGGCGCGGACAAAGCGCGTCGCGGCCGAACACGAGTAGTCACTCCGGGGAACTCGCACCCGCCTGAAGCTCAATCCTGACCGCATCGCGAATCGGAGCCAATTGCGCGCTGAACGCTCGCGCTTGCTCGTCAAAACGAGCGTCGATCTGTTGCGCCACGCCCTGAAGCGCCTCCAGGCTGAACCGGACGTCTCGCTTCACATCCTCGTGTAGAACGCCGACGCGCAGGCCAACGTTGTCAACCTTTTCCTCAACGGCCTCAATGTGGCCTCTCAGTCGCTGCTCTACGCCATCGACCTTGGTGCCCAAGCCAGTGAGCCCTTGCTCAACCCCGTCAATGCGAGTGCCAAGGCGCTGCTCAACACCGTCAATGCGAGTATCAAGGCGCTGCTTCAACACCGTCAATGCGAGCGCCCAGCGCGGTGAGCCCGTGCCCAACACCGTCGATCCGGGCTCCGAGGCCTCGCCCCAATTCGCCAATGATCTGTTCAAGTCGATCGAACCGTTCTTCCATACGCGCCTCCGCGCTGATTCGCCCCCGAGCGAACTCGAGGAGGGACGACGGTAGCATCGTCGGCCGAGCGCGTTCTAGAGCAATGTTTGTGCCGAATAGGCTCCGGAGGGGAACGTGCACTCCGATTCAAGAGTGTCGCAATTTCTGCAATTACCAGGATCTGTAAACTAGGCAATTTCTGCGAATGCTAGAGGTGCCTGATCGCGTTCGTCGGGTCAACATTTGCCGCTCGGTGCGCTGGAATTAACGCTGCCAAGCAACCGCCCAGGAACATGACCAGCGGCACGACAGCAAACGTCAGCGGGTCGTGAGCCGGCAGGCCCAGCAGCCACGACTGCAGCAATCCCGCTGACAAGAACGTCACGACAAATCCGGGCGCCATCCCCCACAACAACATTCGAATCGCGTCGCGAAGCACCATTCGGCGAATATGACTCGCGCCCGCACCAAGCGCGCGCATGATGCCGAACTCGCGGGTCCTCTCGCCAACGACGTAGGCGACCGTGCCGTAGAGCCCGACGGTTGCGATGAAGAAGCCGAGCAGGCCCGTCGCGCCAATAGTGATCGCGGCAGCCGCCGCGCCGGTCGCGCCCAGGCCGATGAACGCGGTCAGCGGCTTGACATCGAAGACAGCAAGCTCCGGCGCCGCAGAGGCGACGAGCGCTCTAAGTCGCGTGGCGAGCGCTGACGCGTCGCCGCTTCCGGACACGAGCAGCGTCATCTGCGGCGTGTAGTGCTGTCGGAGTGGCAGAAAGATGTAGCGTCGGTCGAGCCCATCCCTTACGGAATGGTCCGTCGCTTTGACCACACCCACCACCGTCACCGTTGGGCTGTTTTCCATGGTCGAAACTCGGAAACTCTGTCCGATGGCGTTCTGTCCAGGCCACAAGTCATCGGCCACAACCTCGTTAACAACGGCGACACTGGGTTCTGGCGGCGCATCGGCGTCGGTAAACGCTCGCCCGCGTTCGATTTGCAGGTCAAACATCTGGAAGAAGGACGGCGAGACGACCAACGCGTGCGTGACGTAGGTGGCGGCACGTCCGTACACGCGCAAACCTTCGCGTCGGCCGTCACCACCGATTGGCACACCGCTGGCCAGTGACGCTCGCGTGCCCGGCACCATGGCCCCAGACAACAGCCGGTCGAACACCGCCGGTCCGTCAGCGTCTTTGATTTTTTGAATCCGCAGGTTGACACGACCTGCGGCGATGCGATCCATGGCGACTCCAGCGTCGTAGGTCGTCGCGGCAGTCGCGCTCCTGACGAAAAGGCTGGCGATGAGCAGCAGCGACAGCGACGCGCCGAACTGAAAAGCGACAAGGCGACTGGTCGAGGCTCTCAGACGCGGCGTCACACCGCCGCTCCCTGATGCCGACCACGCGCGCAACGGATCGGTGTCTGCCATACGCGCGGCCGGCATCGAGCCGACCAACATGCTGGTCACCGCTGTGGCGAAGAGGGCAAAAACGAATACGCGCAGATCTGGCGCGGCATTGATTCGCACAACCATGCCGCCGATCTCCGGAATGGGCAGCAGCCCAGCTGCGCGGGTCAAGCTCCACGCCACGCCGAAGCCAACGAAGCCGGCAATCGTCGAGAGGAGCGCGGTTTCCACCATCTGCATCTGGAGAATTCGCCGTCGGTCGGCACCAATCGCGAGACGAACGGCGATCTCAGTGGCACGACGCGAGGCGCGGGCGAGGACGAGTCCCGATAAGTTCGCGCACGCGACGAAGAGGACCAGACTCGACAAAGCCAATAGGATGAAGCCAAGCATGGACTGCAGAGTCGCGAGTTGCGTCGGCAGCAGTCCCTTGCGCGCGCGCACGAGCGCCAAGCCGACATCGGCATCGTTCGGATCAATGCCAACCCCGAGCGTTCGCATTTCAGCGTCTGCCCGAGTCAGGGTCGCGCCAGACTTCAGTCTGGCGAACATTCGAAACGTCAAGCCACTGCGAGTGTTCGACGTCTCGAGCAGCGGCCGCACCGAGTTCTGCGGCACCCAAAGATCCGCGGCCAGAATATTGGGGGCCGTCAATCCGGTGAATGAGTCTGGGGCAACACCCACGATGGTAAGTGGCAAGCCGGACGCGCGCACCGTCCGCCCAATCGCGTCGGGATCGGCGCCGAATTGGCGTCGCCAGAACCGCGCACTCACGACTACGGGGCCGCCCGCACCGGCCGTGTCATCAGCAGCGACCAGGAGGCGACCCGCGAGCGGTCGCAGGCCGAGCGCAGTGAAGTAGTCACCAGAAACGGCCTCGCCCATGAGTAGCGCCGCCGGCCCATCGGACTCAACGGCCACCTGGAAGTTGTGGACCGTGAGCAAATCCTCAATCAACATCGGTTTGCGTTCTCTCAAACGATCGAGACGCCGTTCGTTGAGACCCATGTTGATGTCGACGTCGCCATGACGCGACGCAGCGATATTGACGAGCTGATCAATATTCGGCACGCTCAGATTTCTCAGCAGCACGCCGTTGACCACGCTGAAGAACGCGGTGTTCACGCCAACGCCAAGCGCGAGCACAATGACGGCGACGCAAAGGAACATCGGCGCGGTCACCAAGCGGCGCCACGCGTAGCGCACGTTCTGCCAGAGTGTCTCGACGGTGAAATGCATTGGGCGCCTCTGGCGCAGACGCTACCATGACTCCATGACCATCGTCGTCCTCGCAGCCGTCGTTGAGCACGACGGCGCGTTTCTGCTGACGCGTCGGCTCAAGGGCACGCATCTGGCTGGCACCTGGGAGTTTCCCGGCGGCAAGTGCGAGCCGAACGAATCGCACGAAGACTGCCTGCGTCGCGAGATGCTCGAGGAACTCGCCGTCGAAGTGGTCGTCGGCAACGAGATCTTCGCGATTACGCACGCGTATCCCGAGCGCACGGTCGAACTGCACTTCAGAAGGTGCGCACTGAACGGCGAGCCCGTTCCGCAAATCGGTCAGGAAATGATGTGGGTCAAGCGTGCGGAGCTTGGCGCGCTGGAATTTCCCGAGGCGGATCGGGAGTTGATTGAAATGCTCTGTCAGTCGTAGGGCGGGCTGGTTTTGAGGCCCGCCTGACGTTGGCGGACTTCAAGATCAGTCCGCCCTACGACTGCATGGCTCTACGAGCACTCTCCGGTGACAACTGCGGTTGCCCCGCCCACAGTCACCCCGGTGCCAGCATTCGCGTGATCGCGCTGGATATAGCCGAGCGCAACGACGCGGCCGAGGCGTCGCGACCGAGCGGCACTGGTGATCTTGCCGACGTCGTGGCCGTCGATGGTGATAAGTGTGCCGGCGGCAGGCACGTCGGCGTGCTCGCCACCAACCGCGATCTTCATCAGCCGCTTCGCTACGCGACCGCCGCCGCGGTGCAGCACGCGCACAATCACTTCCTGGCCGACGTAGCAGCCCTTGGTCTGGCTGATCGTTCGATCGAGGAGGCCCGCTTCGAGCGGAATCGTCTCCTCGTTCATGTCGACGCCCCATCGTGCGCGGCCGGCTTCAATCCGCATGACCTCGAGGTCGGCTGGGTCGAGCACCGGCAATCCGTCAGCTTCGAGTTCGGTCCGCATGGAGGCGTCACGCTCAGCATCAAAGAAGATGTCTTTCGAGTGCGCAAGGTTGTCGCCGACGAGCGTGATCTCGTGCATCAACTGCGACACATCGGTGACCTGCACGTCCTCGGCGAAAATGAGGAAGTCGAGGCGAACCGCAAGTGTGGCCGCAATTTCGGCAGGCACCGAGATCAGCACCTCACTCTCGCCGCGGAAGACGCGCATGTCGGTGATCATCCGGCCCTGCGGGGTCAGGTACAGCGCATCAATCGAATGGCCGACCTGCAGAGCCGCGACGTCATTGGTGACCAGCGCCTGCAGGAACTCCAGCGCATCGGGGCCTGTGAGCCGCAGCCGACCCCGGTCGGTCCGCGGGACCCACCCGATGAGGCCGGAACGCCCAGACTGGCCGAAGTTGGAAGTATGCTGAAGGGGCTCCATGCTGCGGGTGATTCGTTATCTTATCGTCGCGGTTCTCGCGGGAACAACCGGGGTCCTTCAGGCCCAGTCGCCCGAGTCTCCCGTTGTCTCATTCAACATCACGGTCCGCGGCCAACGCGTCGGCCAGGAAAACGTCAAGCTGACGCGCACCGCGGATGGCTGGCTGATTTCCGCCACGGGCAGCCAGGGCGGTGCCACGATCTTCACGATCGACAAATTCGAAGCCGCCTACACGGCCGACTGGCAGCCGCAGTCACTCGTCATCGAAGCGCAATCGGGTTCTCAGCCGGTGCAGCTGATGACCCTCACCACGAAGTTCACCGAGACGACCGCCACCAGTGACGCGATGCAGGGCGGCACGAAGACCGCGGCGACGCACACGGTGAGCCCGCGCACCATTGTGCTGCCCAATAATTTCTTCGGCGCCTATGAAGCGCTTGCGGCGCGGCTCAGCACCAGCGTCGTGGGCACGACTTTCCCTGTCTATGTAGCGCCATCCGCAGAAATCTCCGGCACGGTGACCGCCATCGCGCCGCAGCGCCTGCAAACACCCGACTCGATCGTCGAACTGCGCCACTTCAGCCTCGCGATGAAGAACCCGGCCGGTCTCGTGATGGTCGAAGTGTCTGTCGACCAAAAGGGGCGCCTGGCCCGCGTGTCCGTGCCCGCCGCTGGCATCGTCGCGCTTCGCAGCGACTTGTCGAACGTGATGACCCGCGACGCGTCGTACCAGAACGACGCCGACAAGCCTGCGTTCATCCCTGGCATTGGCTTCACGATCGCCGCCACGACGACGGCGCCCGCGGGCGTCGGTGCGATCGACAAACTGCCCGCGGTCATCTTGATGGGCGGCTTCGGCCCGAGTGACCGCGATGAAAAGGGTTTCGGCATTCCAATCTTCGGCCAGTTGTCGGCGGATCTCGCGAAGGCCGGCTTCTTCGTGGTGCGATTCGACAGACGCGGCACGGGCCAGAGCGGTGGGCGTGTGGAATCGGCGACCCTGCAGGACTATGCAGACGACGTCCAGAGCATCGTGAGTTGGTTGCGATCGCGCAAGGACATCGATCAAAAGCGCATTGCGGTTGTCGGCTACGCGGAAGGTGCCGCGGTGGCGCTGATGGCTGGCGACCGGGCGGGTGGCAAGATCGCCGCTCTGGCCCTGATCGCGGCTCCGGGCCAGACAGGGCGCGAGGTCGTGCTGGCTCAACAGCAGCGCACGCTTGATCGATCTGGCGACACGGTGGCAGAGAAGCGCGCGAAGATCGCGTTGCAGACGCGGATTCTCGACGCCGTGGTGAAGGGCTCTGGCTGGGATGGCGTGCCGATGGCACTGCAGCGCGCGGCCGATACGTTGATGTTCAAGAGCTGGGTCGAGTTCGACCCTGCGGCGGCGATGAAGAAGGCGGACCAGCCGATCCTCATCCTGCACGGCGCGCTCGACACAGACATACTGCCCGCGAACGCAGACCGGCTTGACGCGCTCGCGCGCGGCCGCAAGACGAAGGCCGCGCCGCTCACCAAGAAAGTGTTGCTGCCGAACGTGAACCATCTGCTCGCCGCAGCCACCACAGGCGAGGCCGACGAGTATCCGTCGCTCGCCAACAAGTCGATTTCCCCTGCCGTCGCCACGTCGCTTGTCGAGTGGCTCAACGCTGTACTGCCGAAGAAGTAGGTAGCCAATGATTCTCGGAGTTCCGAAAGAGACATTCCCTGGCGAACGTCGCGTGGCGATTGCGCCAGCGTCGATTGCCGCGCTGATCAAGAGCGGCATTGACGTGGTCATTGAATCGGGCGCTGGGGCGTCGGCCGGGTTTCCCGACACGGCCTACACCGAGTTGAACGCACGCATCGGCACACGTGCAGACGCGTTTGCCGGCGACATCGTTGCGCAGGTGCGAACGTCTGCGGACTCGCCCTACAAGAAGGATCAGGTGGTGATCGGTTTTTCCGATCCGCTGAGCGCGCACGATCTCACGCGGGCGATTGCCGACACGGGCGCGATCCTGTTTTCAATGGAGATGGTGCCGCGCATCACGCGCGCCCAGAGCATGGACGCGTTGTCGTCAATGGCGACGATTGCGGGTTACAAGGCCGTGCTGATGGCCGCCGACACGCTGCCCCGAATGTTTCCCATGCTGATGACTGCGGCCGGCACGGTGACGGCGGCGCGCGTCTTCGTGATCGGCGCCGGCGTCGCCGGGCTTCAGGCGATCGCCACGGCCAAGCGCAACGGCGCGCGCGTCGAAGCCTACGATGTGCGCCCCGCCGTCAAGGAACAGATCATGAGTCTTGGCGCTCGTTTTGTGGAGTTGCCGATCGAGGCCGGCGACGCGCAGGATGCGGGCGGTTACGCGAAGGCACAGGACGAATCGTTCTATCGTCGTCAGCGCGAGCTCATGGCCAAGACACTGGCGGCCACCGACGTCGTCATCACGACGGCCGCGATTCCGGGCAAGCGATCGCCCGTACTGATCACGGAAGATGCGGTCAAGGGCATGCCACCCGGCTCAGTGATCGTGGACCTCGCTGCGGAACGCGGCGGCAACTGTGAACTGACGAAGGCCGATCAGACGATCGTCGCGCACGGTGTCACCATCATGGGGCCGACGAATCTGCCGGCGACCGTGCCGTATCACGCGAGTCAGATGTATTCCCGCAACGTGGTCACGCTCGTGCAGCACCTGGCGCCACGCACCAAAGGCGCCGACGGCAAACTTACGGGGCCAGCCACGCTCACATTCAACATGGACGACGAAATCACGCGCGACACGATGATCACGCGCGGCGGCGACGTCGTGAACGCGCGGATCAAGCCGCTCGTCGCAACGGTGGTGGCATAGATGGCCGGTTGGATTCTTTCGAGCTCGGACCCGGAAATGAAACTGCGCGTCGCGCCGAGCAGCATCAAGACGATCGGCCGCTCCGCGCGCGCCGAATTCATCGTGGAAGCTGCGCTCGTTTCGCGCCTCCACTGCCGACTGACTGTTGACGCCGCAGATGAGCTGCTCGTCGAAGACCTCGAGAGCACCAACGGCGTCTTCGTGAACGGCGAAAAAGTCGATCGCGCCATCCTCAAGCCCAAAGACATTCTGTCGGTCGGCCGCGTCGACTTCGAAGTCGCGCAGGCGTAGAGACGCGCGCCCTACCAGCCCTTTTTCTCCGCGTGCTGCGCGAGGCGGGCCTTCACCAGTTTTTTGATGAGCGTCGCGCCGATAGGCTTGTCTGGCGTGAATCGCACGGTGCCTTTGCTGGTGCTGAATGTCTTCAGCTCCTTCGCCAGCGTCTCAATTGGATACGCGCCCGGGAAGAATGAACAGTGCTTGGTCGCCGCGTGGAAATACACGAGCACCCGTCCGTCGAGGCGAAATGCCGGCATCGAGTATGAGATGCACTCCTCCGCCCTCGGCGCGGCGGCCTGAATCTGCTTCCGGAGACGCTCAAGCGCGGCCGCCTGATCGGGCGTCAGGCGTTCGAGATACTCGTCGATGTCCTTCGGTTTCTTCGCTCCCTTAATCACCGACCACGCTCCTCTTCGTGCCGTACATCGCGTTGTCGGCCACGCGAATCACATCATCCAATGACGCCGCCGAGTCGAACGGTGCGAAACCCATGGAAACCGTGACGGAGACCGACTCGTCGCTGTCGTGCAGCCGGACGCAGCGCAGTTGCTCGTTGACAGCCGTCAGGCGACTGCGCGCGTCGAGTTCGCCGACGTTGATGAGCAGAATAAGAAA
>Ga0114969_10003980_pt1 | contig 11786 bp, 10 predicted proteins | sample M_130807_MF_Meta_FD_87316 | JGI IMG/M metagenome (GOLD analysis project Ga0114969, IMG submission 87316) | Freshwater microbial communities from Lake Montjoie, Canada to study carbon cycling - M_130807_MF_MetaG | ecosystem: Environmental > Aquatic > Freshwater > Lake | place: Lake Montjoie...
CCCGAACCGGTATGTCGTTCAACGCATTCGGATGACTTGTGGTAAGAAGTGAAAAGCTAATCGAGCTTGGTAATAGCTGGTTCTCTCCGAAATAGCTTTTGGGTTAGCGTCACGTGTTCCCTCTGGGGGTAGAGCACTGGAAGGACTCGACAGGGAGAAATCTCGCGAGTCCTATCAAACTCCGAATACCAGAGGTTATAGCATGGCAGTCAGTCTGTGGGGGCTAAGCTCCACTAGACAAAAGGGAAACAGCCCATGATCTCAATTTAAGGTCCCTAAATCTATGTTAAGTGCACTTAAGGTGGTAAGATTTCTTTGACAATGAGGAGGTTTGCTTAGAAGCAGCAATCCTTGAAAGATAGCGTAACAGCTCACTCATCGAGAGATTTTGCGCCGCAAATAACCGGGGCTAAAACATAGTACCGAAACTGAGGGCTTTATTCTGCTTCGGCAGGATGGAGCGGTAGGAGAGTGTTCTTGTCGCAATGAAGCCAAAGGGGTGACCCATGGTGGAGCGTCAAGAAGTAAGAATGTTGGCACAAGTAACCACAATCAGAGTGAAATACTCTGACGTCGAAAGATCAAGGTTTCCTAGGCAATGATTGTCATCCTAGGGTTAGTCGGGCCTAAGGCAATGGCGAGAGCCGCAGCCGATGGACACACGGTTAATATTCCGTGACTTTTACGTATAGTGATGGGAGGACGGAGTGTAGTATGGAGAGCGCATTATCGAATTTGCGTTCATGTATGAAGGTTGATGCGTAGGTAAATCCGCGTGTCTGACTTTAATGTCGACCCAACATAAGTGATAAAACGGTGGCTTCGGTCACTGTCGATTCTTCAAAGCACGCTTCCAAGAAAATTCTCTAAACTTATATGCGTAGAAACCGTACCGAAAACCGACACAGGTGATCAGCTCGAGTAGAGCAAGACGAACGGGTGAGAGGTCTTCAAGGAACTCGGCAAAAAAGCAGCCGTAACTTCGGAATAAGGCTTGCCCTCCCTAAAAAGAGGGTTGCAACAAAAGTATCCCTGGCAACTGTTTACCAAAAACACAGCTCCCTGCGAACTCGCAAGAGGATGTATAGGGGGTGACACTTGACCAATGCCAGAAGGTCAAACACGGGCGGTCGCATAGCAATATGTTGGCTGGACTGTGCAAGCCCTGGTGAATGTCGGCCGTAACTATAACGGTCCTAAGGTTCACTACATTTTATTTATAAAGTGTAGTGAAGGACTAGGACTGATTATAGAAGTGATTTTGAAAGATAGAAGTAAACAATTGAACAGCACAGTTAAAATTACACAAATAGAATAGCTACCTACTATGCAGGAATGCATACGTAGTCCATATATGGTTATCAAGAGACCAACACCATACATCCAGAACGGATGAAGATAGAGTCCAACGTTGAGGAATAGTTGAGCGAAATTCCTTGTCAGGTAAGTTCTGACGCGCACGAATAGTGTAATGACTGGGGAACTGTCTCGAAGACTCGCCCGGTGAAAATGCAATGGAGGTGAAGATGCCTCCTACCTGCAGCTAGACGAAAAGACCCCAGAAGCTTCACTGCATCCTGGTATTGATCATACGTTTTTACTGCGTAGAATAGATGGGAGAGGTTGAAATCCAGATCTTGGTTTGGGTGGACTCGTCAGTGAAATACCATTCTGTAAAAATGTATGCTCTAACCTGTTCGGAAAAAACGAACAGAGACAGTACTTGGTGGGCAGTTTTAGTGGGGCGCTATCCTCCCAAAAAGTAACGGAGGAGTTTATTAAGGTTGGCTAGGCGCGAATGGAAACCGTGCCGATAGTGCAATGGCATAAGCCAGCTTAACTGTAAGAGGTCAGTCTCGAGCAGACGCGAAAGCGGAACATAGTGAACCGACCATGGGCGTTAGACGCCGTGGAAGATAATCTGACAAAAGCTACTCTGGGGATAACAGGCTGGTTGTATCTAAGAGTCCATATCGACGATACAGTTCGGCACCTCGATGTCGGCTCGACTTATCCTGGGGCTGGAGAAGGTCCCAAGGGTTTGGCTGTTCGCCAATTAAAAAGTCACGCGAGCTGGGTTCAGACCGTTTAAGGCATAAATTTATTTTGTGCATTAGACCGTCTGAATCCTAGAGGAAATAATAATTCTATACTTAATAGAAAAATACTGTTAGACAAACCATATATGACAAACTTGTAGAGTATACAAGTCCATATTAATCACGGCGGTCGCATATAGAAATATATGTTGATCAAGTTTACTTATATCGGTGAAATCCTACGCGTGATGGCGAGGACGATACCGAGGGAAGTTTTCTAGTAAGGCACCACCTTACCTAAAAAACACCCGTAGAGACTAAACGTAAACCATCTGTAAAATGATGAAGCTATAGTCCAATGCACACAGTAATGTGTGAAAAACATGCGTGAGACAGGTTGGTCTCCTATCTGCTGCAGGCGTTGATACTTGAGAAGATTTGCCCTTAGTACGAGAGGACCGGGGTGAACTGACCTCTGGTGTACCTGTTGTCATGTCAATGGCATCGCAGGGTAGCTATGTCGGGAATGGATAAGCTCTGAAAGCATCTAAGAGCGAAGCCAGCTTCAAGATTAGGTATCGTTGAGACCCGTGAGAGATTATCACGTTGATAGGCACTAGATGTAAGCACGGCAACGTGTTCAGTCGAGGTGTACTAATCCGTCGATTCCTATTAGGAAATATATACGCCACAATCGATTAATTATGAATATTCTATCGATTAGTGTGTTACCAAAATGTTAGTAGAATCTTGAGAAAAAAATTAAGTGTTGTGAAGATCGCAAGTCGATCAAAAAAGTGCACGGGGCCTGCCAATCGCCTGACGTTCTTTAGGCTAGATATCAGCCTTGCTTGTAGGACTCATTCTGCAAGCCATTCGGGCCCAAACGGGTCCCGTGTACGCAACTTCCTCCTCCGCAAAGCGCGTGTGGAGTCACACTGGTCAATCGGCCAGGGCGGCTCCACCCGCGTTACGGGAGGAAATCATTTTTGCAAAAATTCCGTGAGCGAGCCCGTCTGGTGACTGGTTGGGCTACTGAAATCTGGGCGGATACTCGCTCACGGAACTTGCAAAATCGTTCTTTCAACAAATGGGAAACAGCAAAATTTATTGCATGTTTACCCGATCCTTTCAACACTTAATTTAAATTTGAATTTTTTGTTCTGGTGATTCGTCAGAGAGGTCACACCTGATCTCATTCCGAACTCAGAAGTTAAGCTCTCCAGAGGCGATGATACTTGGATTTCCAGGGAAAGTAGCTCGTCGCCAGAACAAAGAATTTAAACTTATGTTAGAATGTCTCCATGTCATGGGCCGCTAGACGTCAAATACTTTATATTTGCATCGTACTCTTATTTTTAGGAGCAGTTTCTGCATATCCTATTTATGCAATTTTTATAAAACACACGCCGACTTGCAATGATGGAATTCAAAATCAGGATGAAAAGGCGATTGACTGTGGGGGAATTTGCCCGCGGGCTTGCGTTGACCAAGTTGTTGCTCAACCATTGGTAGAATGGGCTAGAATTTTTCCAGTATCAGGTTCGGTTTATAACCTTGTTGCCTATATTCAAAATCCAAATGTGACCTACGTTGGAACTCCGACGCGATACCTTTTTAAAGTTTTTGATAAAGATAATGTATTAATAGATGTTGTTGAAAGAACAGTAGCAATTCCTCCTACACATACTTTTCCTATTTTTGAACAAGGTTTTGATTCAAACAAGCGTATTCCTGATCATGTTACTTTTGAATTTACAGAGCCTGTAGTTTGGTTCAGTTACAAGGGAGAACATACCGAGTTCGCAGTTTCGGGGGAGATCTTGGTCAACGCAACTTCTAGCCCAAGACTCGATGCCCTTATTACAAACAAGACTACTAATGTTTTCAAGAATATTGAAACTATTGCTATTCTTTATGATAATACTGGGAATGCGGTGCAGGTCTCGAGGACTTACATACCGATTTTGGCTGATAATAACGGAAAAAACGTAACCTTTACTTGGCCGACAGGGTTTGTTCGAGATGTTACCACCATTGAAATCATTCCTAAGGTTCCGTTTGATAATAAATAATTCATGCTGAAGGTTTTACAGAAATTTGATTGGTATTTAATAATATCTGTTTTAATCGTTTTTTCTTTTGGTTTGGTAACCATGAATTCTTTTACATCGGATGCACATTATTTTGATCGACAAATTATTTGGGGAAGCATTGCTTTTATAATTATGATAAGTGCCGCATTTATCGATTTTAGGTTTTTACGAAGAACATCGGTGGTGACTACTCTTTTTTTGATAGTAGTTTTTGGATTACTTCTAACATTCGGGCTAGGACATGTTGCTAAAGGTGCCAAAAGCTGGCTCAACACAGGCCTATTTTCGATTCAACCAACTGACCCTGCCAAGATTGCCTTGATCATATTATTAGCCAAGTACTTCTCTCGACGTCACGTAGAGATTGCACATATTAGGCATATTCTAGTTTCTGGCTTCTATGCGTTTATAATTTTCATACTAGTGGCCCTTCAGCCTGACTTTGGATCTGCAGTAACTATTTTTGCAATTTGGCTAGGGATGGTTTTGGTATCTGGTATTTCGAAAAAGCATCTCGCGCTGGTCTTTGGAGTGGCAGCCGTTTCGGTTTTCCTCTTGTGGAATTTTGGTTTTGCACAATATCAGAAAGATCGTATTAAAAACTTCTTGCATCCATTGGCAGACGTGCGTGGCTCTGGATATAATGCCAACCAAGCGATGATTACGGTAGGATCAGGTCAAATTTTAGGAAAAGGAGTAGGGTACGGTACGCAGTCTAGATTGAACTTCTTGCCCGAGTATCAAACAGACTTTATATTTGCGGCTTTTGCCGAAGAGTGGGGGTTTGTTGGGGTGGTACTGCTCTTTATATTGTTTGGAGTTATTTTTTGGAGGATCCTACATTATGCGATTCGTGGGGAGACTAACTTTGAAATTTTGTATGCATCAGGGTTGGCAATTTTCCTTATGACCCACCTTATCATTAATCTTGGTATGAATATCGGTATTGTTCCGGTGACAGGAATTCCTGTGCCGCTAATGAGTTACGGGGGTTCGCACCTTATTACAGAAATGCTGGCCTTAGGGGTCTTGATGGGTATGAAAAAGTACAGTCGGGCTGCTCATAAGGAGTCAATTCATAATGAATACCTTGGAGGATAGGGCAGGTTGCCACTTCTCTTAAAATCGGTATAATCGTTAAATCAAATAATATGTCAAAAATACGCTTTTTCGCAGTCATGCTGCTTGTCCTCGGAACACTTATTGGTTGGTTTATTTATTCATCGGAAATTTCAAGCAAAACGGTTGTTTCAGATATTACTTCAACTGCAACTTCAACTGTTAAAGTTAAACAAAACAAAAGCTGGCTAGCTAATTACCCATTCAAACTGGGGCTTGATCTTAATGGTGGATCACACCTTGTATATCAGGCAGAGATTTCCTCTACCACAACAGATGTAGACGGAGCGATGCAATCTCTAAGAGACGTTATCGAAAGACGAATTAACGCTTTTGGTGTTTCAGAGCCTATTGTTCAGACTGAAACGGCAAAAATTGCAGGAGGCGAATCTATTCATAAATTGATCGTTGAAATTCCAGGTGTGACGGATCCAAAAGAGGCGATTGCTCTCATTGGCCAGACTCCTACACTAGAATTTAGAATTGAAAAGAAAGTTCCTGAAAAAATTGATGAAAAGCTTTTGTCTAGCACTACACTTTCGACTTCTACTTTAGCAGGTATGATCGACGCTAGATACGAAAAGGCAGAGTTGACTGGACGTTACCTTTCAAAAGCAACAATTCAGTTTGACCAGAAGACAGGAAAGCCTCAAATTGGCCTAGAATTTAACAAGGAAGGTGGGGAAATCTTCGCAAAGCTTACTGGAGAAAACGTTGGAAAAATTATTGGTATTTTCCTAGACGGAACACCGATTTCACTTCCAGTGGTTAACGATGCTATTAAGGACGGAAAGGCAGTTATCACAGGAACATTCGGAATAGAAGAAGCTCGCAGTCTTGCTCGAAACTTAAATTACGGTGCCCTTCCAGTCAAAGTTGATCTTGTCGGAACACAGTCTATCGGAGCTTCTCTTGGTACAAATGCACTTAATGCGGCGGTACTTGCCGGTATTTGGGGGTTCATTATCGTGGCTCTCTTCCTTATCCTTTGGTACAGACTTCCAGGTGTGGTTGCGGTTGTATCATTGGCAATTTACACAGTTATTATGTTGGCAATATTCAAACTTCTACCAGTAGTCCTTACATCAGCGGGTCTTGCAGGTCTCATCCTGTCTATAGGTATGGCCGTTGACGGAAATATCCTTATTTTCGAACGAATGCGTGAAGAGCTAGCTAAGGGAGTGTCATTAAATGAAGGAATTCGCGAAGGCTTTGCCCGAGCCTGGGCGTCAATTCGAGACAGTAACTTATCAAGTATCATAACTGCGGTAATTCTTTACACACTTGCGACATCTGCACTTGTGAAGGGGTTCGCGCTGGTTTTCCTTATTGGTGTATTGGTTTCAATGTTCACAGCCATCACGGTTTCAAGAACATTATTATTAGCGATTGGAGTAAAGTCATACAAGGGTATTGCTAAATTCCTTTTTGGTAACGGCTTTAAAAAATAATTCAACCAACATGTTTGTCGTAAAATACAGAAAAATATTCTATTCAATCACTGCACTTATTACAGCTTTTTCAATTTTCGCTGTCAGCTATTGGGGGCTTAATTTTGGTATTGATTTTAAAGGAGGAGCAATCGCAGAAGTTGAATACCAGAACCGTCCATCAAAGGAAAGTGTAGAGACTTCAATCAAGGCACTAAATTTAGGTGAATTCTCTGTTCGACCTTCAGGCGATAATGCATTTATTATTAAAACTAGAGAGCTTTCGAATGTTGAAAGACAGAATGTCATCGGAGCAGTAGTAGGAACAACCACCGGTGCTACTTTGAAGCAATTCGACTCAGTTGGTCCAGTGTTGGGGCAGGAACTTGCTCAAAAATCAGCATCAGCAATCATTTTTGTGATTATCGCTATTGTGCTTTTCATCACTTTTGCATTTCGCAGAGTATCTGAACCAGTATCATCTTTCAAATACGGTCTAATCGCTGTTGTTGCATTGATTCACGATGTTATCGTTCCAACTGGTATCTATGCATTTCTAGGACGAAATGGAGGGTTCGAGGTAGACGCGCTCTTTGTAACCGCGATCCTCGTGATCCTTGGTTTCTCTGTACACGATACAATCGTAGTGTTCGACCGAACTCGAGAAAACTTGAAGCATGCACCAGCTAAAAAACCTTTCTTTGAAATTGTAGGGGAAAGTATCAGTCAGACATTCGCACGTTCGATTAACACGTCTCTTGTTGTGGTACTTTCACTTATTGCACTGTTTGTATTTGGTCCGGAAGCAACGCATAACTTTGCACTAGTCATGATCATCGGAATTATCACAGGTACGTATTCATCGATTTTCTTGGGAAGTCCGTTGTTGGTGACAGTTGAAAGAATGGGGAAGGGAAAGTAGGTATATAATGGAATCTATGCAAAAAATAAATACAGTCCAAGTTTTAAAAACCGCCTGGACCAAAGTAAAACCGAACTTCTGGGTTATTACTAACGCCATTCTCCTCACAGCACTAGTCTTTTTCACGACAAATCTCTTTACAAATTACGCCGAAACAAAAGGTCCCATTCTAAGCTTATTCTCTTTTGCGTTAACAATGATTTCAGAATCATTCATGATGTTTGCGGTCATGAAGTTCTTCCTAGACATTTACCACAAGAGGGAAACAAACGTCCTTGGAATGTTTCAAAACAACAAAAAATTCTATAAATTCTTTGTTTTGTATACAGCGTTGAACTTGGCCACTCTTGCTGGGGTCGTCTTTCTTGTTTTACCTGCTATTTATATAATCCTAACCTACTCTTTCGCTACATACATTTTACTTGATCAAAATTTAGATATAAATGCTTCTATAAAAGAAAGTGAAATCATCACAAAGGGTCACAAAATGGAACTTTTCAAATTCTGGTTCTGGCTTTTGATTCTAAATATCTTTGGAGGAGCCTTCTTTTTGCTCGGATTAGTGGTTACTTTGCCTCTTACTATTCTGGCTATTATCGAGGTTTATAAAACCCTCTCTACTCATAAATTGAATGATCCCCAATAAAAAGTACGTAGGCAACCTTGTGGTCTTTTGAAAACTCAACTATAACCCTATGATTATAGTTCACCGAAAAACTACACCAGCCCTTCATTTTACCCTTGAGATTGTGCAGTTTAAGCTGGTGGTGGTTTGCGGAATCTTTGAATAGTTCAAACTTTTCAGCGTATTCATCCTGTAAGGCTTTGGGTAGTTTATTAAATTTTCTGATCACTCTTGGTGCAAACTCGAGTTCCATTAGTTGAACTTTTTAGCAATGTTTCTAATATCACCACGGATACCTTTACCATCTTTGATTTCTTGCTGAGCTAGTAAGATTTCCTCAAAAACTTTATCGTCTAAGTATTTTTGAATCGCTTTTCTTACTAATGATGATTTGCTCTCCTCGTCGCCATCGTTGACCCTTTTTTCGACAGCTTCAAGTAACTTTGCAGAAAGGGGAATTGATATATTAGTCATAAAATTTAATATTAAAGTTTAATACTAATATATTATACCCAAGGTATGTATTTGTCAAATTCGTTATAACTAAGCCTACCAAAACTCATCCCATAAAACCCTTATTCTAAGCCCTCGCACACCACTTGACGCCCCCTCAAATCTGAGTACAATATCTCCACGCCTTGATTTTTAAGGCGATTTTCTTTGACAACTTAATACGTATAGAATATATACAAACATCCAAGGAGAGAGCGTTTACAAGACGTGTCTCTCCGCAAGTAAAAAGTAAAAGTAAAGAGTAAGAAACTAATTCTATTAGACCTGTTATTTTGTTCTAGTTGGGTTTTAATTTAGAGTTTGATCCTAGCTCAGGATGAACGCTGGCGGCGTGGATAAGGCATGCAAGTCGAACGGAAACATTTGAGATTATATCAATTTTGTTTTAGTGGCAAACGAGGTAGTAATACATAGGTACATACCATTTAGTCGGGAATAACTAGTCGAAAGATTAGCTAATACCCGATAGTCCCTTCGGGGTAAAGATTTATCGCTAAATGATTGGCCTGTGGGATATCAGCTAGTTGGTAGTGTAAAGGACTACCAAGGCAATGACGTCTAGGGGAGCTGAGAGGCTGACCCCCACCGATGGTACTGCGACACGGACCATACACCTACGGGTGGCTGCAGTCGAGAATCTTCCACAATGGACGAAAGTCTGATGGAGCGACGCCGCGTGATCGATGAAGTTCTTCGGAATGTAAAGATCTTTTATGAGGGAGAAAGTTATTGATAGTACCTCATGAATAAGGAGTTGCTAAACTCGTGCCAGCAGCAGCGGTAATACGAGTGCTCCAAGCGTTATCCGGAATTACTGGGCGTAAAGGGTGTGTAGGTTGTTATGTTAGTCTCTTGTCAAAGCTCCCGGCTTAACCGGGAAAAGGCAGGGGAAACGGCATAACTTGAAGATACGAGAGGTATGTAGAACTCATGGTGTAGGGGTGAAATCCGTTGATATCATGGGGAATACCAAAAGCGAAGGCAGCATACTGGCGTACTCTTGACACTGAAACACGAAAGCGTGGGTAGCGAATGGGATTAGATACCCCAGTAGTCCACGCCCTAAACGATGTTCATTTGCTTTTCGGAGTATCGACCCTCTGAGAGGCGTAGCTAACGCGTTAAATGAACCGCCTGGGTATTACGATCGCAAGATTAAAACTCAAAGGAATAGACGGGGACTTGCACAAGCAGTGGATTATGTGGTTTAATTCGACGACAAACGAAGAACCTCACCAGGGTTTGAAGCTTACTTGAAAGCCTGCAGAAACGTAGGCCCTCGCAAGACAAGTAGACAGGTGCTGCATGGTCGTCGTCAGTTCGTGGTTTGAATTGTTCCCTTCAGTGGGGTAACGAACGCAACCCTCGTCGTGTGTTACAAGTGTCACACGAGACTGCCCCCGCTTAAGCTCATAAATCTGAAAGGATTTGTGAGTTTCAGTGGGGGAGGAAGGCGAGGATGACGCCAGATCAGCATGGCCCTCTGACACCCTGGGCTACACACATAATACAATCGCATCTACAACACGACGCAATGGGGAGACCCGGAGCAAATCGTTAGAAAGGGTGCGCCAGTTCGGATTGAAGTCTGCAACTCGACTTCATGAAGCCGGAATTGCTAGTAATCGCGGGTCAGACATACCGCGGTGAATACGTTCTCAAGTCTTGTACTCACCGCCCGTCAACTCAAGGGAGATGGGAGCGCCCGAAGTCTCACTTTACTGTGGGCCTACGGCGAGTTCATCGACAGGGAGTAAGTCGTAACAAGGCACGGGTAGCGGAAGCTGCTCGTGGACTAATTCAAATTGAAGCACGTGATAATTGCCTTCTTCGGAAGCTTTATTACTTAATCGATCGATCATTCATAGCAATATGAATAAAAGCTCTCCACTTTTGAAAGGAGAGGACTGAATCACCTAATGATTCTGACAGTTGGCAAAGCCCAGCCCCAACTAGAACAAAATAGTTGGTCGAATAGAATTTTTACTTTCAGTTTACTTTTGGTTGTATAATACGTATTAAGTTTTCAAAGCGAATAAAGAACACACTATTTGTGGCTCGAAGGTTTTCTGCTGAACTCCTTCAAGCTGCAAATAGTGTGTTTTTTGTTGGAAAGGCTATTGATTTTCCACCGTTTTTTGGTACTCTATATAGGCGAAATTTGATTGCGTGCGCGTGTAGCTCAGTTGGTAGAGCAAACGACTGATACTCGTTAGGTCCCAAGTTCGAATCTTGGCACGCGCACGCAGTTCGATTTTAATTGCCTGGTCATCCAGGTGGTATTTCGATTCTCGCATAATTAATAAAAAAATCACAAACATATATGTCAATGCACTTAGGTAAGAAAACAAAAATCGTAGCAACCATCGGTCCCGCAACTGAATCGGAGGAAAATCTGGAAAAAATGTTAAAGGCTGGAATGAATGTAATGCGAATGAACTTCTCTCATGGAGATTTTGCAGAACATCAGAACAAACTTGATAACCTAAAAAAGGCAATGAAGAAAACTGGAATTCCTGCAGCGATTTTACAGGACTTATCAGGACCAAAATTCCGAATCGGTGCATTCTATCAGGAACGAGTGAATCTAAAGGCAGGGGACTTTATTACACTTACTCCGGACAATATTGTTGGTGATGAGAAAAGAGTTTCAATAAACTACCCAACTCTTCACAAGGAATTGAAAGTAGGAAACATGATCATGGTTGATGATGGTAAAAAGAAATTTGAAGTAGTAGAAATCAAGGGCACTGACATCAAATGTAAAATCATTGTCGGAGGTGAGACAAAGGGAAAGAGAGGTGTGAACTTACCAGGTGCATATTTAAAAGTGAGCTCTCTTACTGACAAGGACAAAAAAGATGTTATTTTTGGTATCAAGAATAAAGCGGATATTATTGCCTTCTCATTCGTGCGAACACCAGATGACGTTAAAGAATTGCGAGATATTTTGAATAAGGCTAAATCAAAAGCATTAATTTGCTCTAAGATTGAAACTCAGGAAGCAGTTGAGCACATCGATGACATCATCGAATTGTCAGA